>Ga0233403_10001150_pt1 | contig 12413 bp, 9 predicted proteins | sample Na_oxic_1_MG_FD_179866 | JGI IMG/M metagenome (GOLD analysis project Ga0233403, IMG submission 179866) | Seawater microbial communities from Saanich Inlet, British Columbia, Canada - Na_oxic_1_MG | ecosystem: Environmental > Aquatic > Marine > Inlet | place: Canada: British Columbia | collected...
TCTTGCTCTTAAAATTCAACCCCTATCGGGGTTGTCCCAGGTTTCACCTGGGGAGAAAGCAAGAGGCTCCTTGGGTTATTCTTTTAACAATATCAACCCGGTAGGGGTTGAACGTTAAGAGCAAGAGGTGAAACCTGGGGTTTTGCAAGAGCCTCCAATCTTTATGGTTTTTTTATCGGGTTTTCTCAACCAACTCAATCTCCTCCGCCGTCAATCCATACAGCTGATAAACCAATTCATCAATCTGTTGATCGGTTGCATCAATCCGCCGTTGCAAAACGGTTTTGGTTTGTGGATCGAAGGCGGCAGCGAGTTGTTTGTTGAGAGTGAGCATTTGTTCGACAAGTTTTACTATTTGATTGTGGTTGGCTTTGTCGGTTGGATTGTCGAAGTCAATGGTGCGAATGGGCAATTGTTGGACATACATCGGTTTATATTCAAAATATCCACCTTGTTTTGTCGAGGCTATCGAATGCAGTACCAAATCCAATACTTGAGAATTTAATAAGCCCAGTAAGTACAAGTCATCGGTGGCGATAATTGAAGTTTTATCGTTTGAATAAAAATCCAGTTCGTCAAAAGTGTATGATGCTTTTTGCACTATGGCTGGAATAATAATCTTTGGTTTTTCAAAATCTTCATAGTAATCACAAGCTCGCAGTTCCCACCAATATTCGCCCTTGTCATAGCGTTTTTGAGCTTTTTCGGAATAGGGTTTTAAATGGGCTGCTATACTTGGATAATGCTGTACTAGCCATGCCCACGCATTTTTATTTTTTTTATTTGCCTTTGACTTTAAGTTGGTCCATCCTTTGGGAATGAAAATCAAGTAACGCTGAACGACAAGCGGCTGATAACGTTTAATATCTCTGCCCAGCACATAAGGTTTTATTAATTCCAAGCTGTTGTCATCTTCAGCAATCAACTTCTCCCGCGTTACTGCATCAATAACGAATGCTTCGTTAAGCCCAGTCAAAACGCCACGATAAATTTTGCCGTTGACATATTCGCTTAATGGCACACTCATTTTATGCAATTTATCTAATAATGCTTGAGTTTTTTTATCAACCAATGTCCAACCGGCATCATCTAACGGTGTTTGTTGAACGGCATAACTATTTTCGGCGGTGTATGTTTTTAAGTCAGCAAACTCCAAGGTTTTGACTTGGGTGACTTGAAAAGCCGTTTGAGGCGTACTTTTTTGAATGCCCAATATACAAGGATAAGTTGTCGCTTGTTGAAAAACCGGTAAATCGCCAAAATCAGTGATTTCGGTTAGATGTTGTTGTTTGATCCATTGACGTAAGGGCTTGCCATAATTGGCTCGTATCCATTTGTTGGCGACGATGATACCAAAGTATCCATTGTCGCGTAATAATGAGATGCCTTTTTCAATGAAATAGACATATAAGTCAGCGACACCATGGTAGGTACGATAATGTTCTTGAAAGTAGGATTTCCAATCGCCTAATAATTCTTGGCGTACATAGGGCGGATTCCCAATCACCACATCAAAGCCTCCCGCTTTCATAACGTCCGCAAACTCGGTCGTCCAATCAAACGCATTAATCCGATATAGCGTCTCCTCATTCTCCAGCCCCAGTTGTTGTCCATGATAAAAATCACTGCTAATCAAAGAGTTGCCACATTTTATCTGGTTATCCAAGTCGGGCAAGACTCGTTCTTTAAACAGGGAGAGTTGCGGAAACTGGTTTTGTTCATTTTCTAACACTTTGAGCAATAGCGACAGTTTAGTCACTTCAACGGCTTGAGAATCAATGTCTACTCCATAAATATTGTTTAATAAAATCCGTTTACGTTCGGTAATCGTTAGCTGCCAATCGCCGCTGCCGGTTTGAGAGAGGCGCGGATTTTTTCCGTTAGCCCATTGGGTTGGGTTTTTGCGATAGTATTCACGGTGCCAATCTAACAAAAATTGATAGGCTCCGAGCAAAAACGATCCGGAGCCACAAGCTGGGTCCAATATTTTTAATTGACTGACTTGATTCGGTTTTAGTCCTTCAACTAACACTCCTATCGTTTGTTGAACAATATAGTGAACAATATAACTAGGCGTATAATAAACGCCGCCGGCTTTTTTGACCTCTGGTTTGGGTTCCACGACGGCGCGATGTGCCGGTGTCAAGCGAATGACTTTGCCCAAAAACTGTTCATAGACTTGTCCCAAAATGTCGGCGGGTAGCACTGAAAACTCATAAGGGCTGTCTGGATAATACAGAGTTTTCAGGATTTCTTTAAGGACTTTATCATCAATCACCAGGGTTGGTGTTAGCGTATCTGGAATATCGCGCCGTTTTTCCGATTGAAAATGAAATAAGCCGGAGTTATAACGTTGATCGGCTTGCTGAAACAGTTCAAACAGTCGCGGATAAATATCCGCACCATTTTGCACCGCGCGTAAGCGTCCATAGTCTTCAATGCCTCGATCTTCGCAAATCCGCAGAAAAATAATTCGGTCAATGGTTTGCTGGACAGCAAAGTTCAGTTCGCGTGAAGTTAAATTGGGATTACGCAGCGCGATATTCCGAGCTAGAAGGTCGCGCCAGTGTTCAATTTCCGCCAAAAAGGCGGCATCAACGGTTGCGGTGCCTTTATGGTTAGTTTTAGAATCAATATATTTATCAAAAGCACCGGTTAAAATAGCGTCGCGGGAAAACCAGCCCATCAACTCGTCCCATCGTTCAAGATAGTCGGTATAAGTTAAATATAAAATACGACCAATCGCCGCGTTATCGTTTTTAGTCGGTTTGATGCGACAATCATAGACAGCCAATTCCGCAAAATTAGTCAACAAACTCAGCGGCAACTTCGCACTCCAACCATAGCGGCGCACTTGAAACGCCGCTTCGCTATTGTCTTTGAGTGAAATGGAGGGCTTTTTAGCTTCTAAAAAAAACTTTCGCACGCCGCCAATTCTAAAACTATAATCAGGAGTTTTGGTTGCCCGACCGATTTTCAGAGCGTCTTCAAGCACCACGTCTTTATAAGCTTCCGCATACCCTTGCTCATTGGCAACGTCCCAACCCAACGCGATAAAAAAGGGGTCGATAAATTCGCGGCGGGTTTGAGTTTCGTTGTAACCGCTGGGCTGCCGATAAGACTCTATTTGGCGGCTAAAGCGTTCAACTAAGGTTGGTATGATTTGAGAGTTTTTGGTAGTCATTCATGTTAAAAAAAATTATATAGTTTGTAAGGATAATAATTTCAGTTAAAAACCTTCGATGTTTTGGACACCTCGAAGGTTTTTCCGTCAATATTTTTCAGAATGTCTATAGAAATCCTATTTTTTCCAACAATCGAATTTCTTTTCAAAAGTCGTTATGTCCTATTTATTTTTGACTTTGAATTTCCAAAAACTGTTTTGAATACTTTTGAGCAAATTCCGGCGGTACTTTTGCTGCTTTACCCAAATATTCAGCAGCCAATAAACAAAATTTACCTGTTTGTGGTTGTTCAAAAGCCATAATACGCGCAAAATCTATAGAATCTTTACCATTGAGGTAGCCCCAAGCAACTTCTCTTGCTAATAACGGTGCAAACAGAGCTTGTCTCGGCGCTTCTAAGATGTGACGAGTCAGTTGAACAAATTTATCCCATTCAGGTGGTGTTAATTCTTTTTCGTCTCCCCCATTTTGCTTTTCTCTTGGAACTAATTTTCTAAGTTGATTGGCCAATTCATAAGAATCACGTCCTCCATAAAGTAGCAGTAACAACGCTTCAGCAAGATCATCTCTGTTACTGGGTTGCAGATAGGACATAAAAATTTGCAAACTGAGACGTGCTAAAGCATGTAGAAACAATGCGACAAAATCTCCAAACAAAGCCGTATGCAAAGCTTTTGCGGGATCAAGTTCGGGATGTGCTTTCCTTAATATAGCTATGGTTTTTCGACAGGCTTCAGCAGGTGACTCACACATCCAAAAAGCGGAACGTGAAAACGTAACCATCTCTTCCAATTTTGGAAATTTTTCCGGGATAGAAAAAAATATTTCCCAATTATCAAGTTCAGCTACACTACTAACTCCAACTTGCAAATGACCATCAGTGGCATTAGCTAATATGCCAAACTCGTCTTCTTTGACAATGGAAATATTCAATTCTGCGGCTGAGATGCGATGATCACGTTCTATGTCTTTTTTATCACTTAAAATCAACAGTCCGCGAGTGGCATGAACACGCTCCATGAGTCCGCGCAACCAAAGCGTTCGGTTTATTGGTGATTCGTTTTTTCCACTTTTACAATCAAATAAAAATGCCCGATATCCTAAAAATTCATCCGGCACCGAACCCAGTACGTCTATATCAGTAATCAATTTGTTTTTAGTGGAGGTGGAAATTTTAGGCAGAACATCAATTTCTAGCTGAGGAAACCAACGTTTTGCCACAATATAACGTAATGCACTTGCCTTTTGCGCTCGATCTTTCATCATTTACTTGAGCCCTCTAAAAATAAGAGAATCACATTCTTCAATTTGCTCTTCTGACAGAGGCACTGTCTCACGCTGTCGAAGCGTAGCCGCTGAAATGATTGATTCAATATAATCTTGATCACTTTGTAGTGCTTTACGAGCTTCATCATCAATACTGAGTTCATGTATCTGTTCGCCGGATACCAATGAATAGGCTATGTCGAGTGCCTCACGATTTGCCGGCGTATCAATAATTTGGAATTCATAATAACCACTCCCAACATTGATAAATCGACCAATTTTTAAGTATACCAGATTTTTGTATTGATGTTGAAATTCGGTGGTTGCTTTTCCTAACCGAAGTTGTGTTTTGAGCGTATAAAGCACTGCACCCGGTGATCGAATCGCATATTTTTGGGGAAGAAGTTGTCCTTGTCGTATAGCAGCGACGATTGCCATCGATTTTTCATAAAGTTCTCTCTTTGTTGGACTAAGAACCTTGGATGGGCTAGGCGTAAACATAAAATAGTTAAGTCCAGCATGTGCCGTCTTAATGCTGGGTGGTTTAACTATGCCATCCTGTGCTAGACGTTTAAGAAGAGAGATTTGTTCGGGTTTCATCTCAATTTGACCCAACTTTGCGTTCTTCTCAATAAGAAAAAGAGGCCATCCTTGATATTGGCGAAGTCCTTGTAAAATGGCAGCCACGGACTTAGCACCAGTAGCAGACACATGATCAGCAAATATATCGCTATTTTCAGCAAAATAGTTTGGATTAATAATAATATCACGACCACGACAACGGCGTTGAATAAGAAAATTCCCTTTTTGACCTATATCCATGTTTCTCCTAAACAGTTTAGGTTCTGCACCTAAGTCATTTTGGAGTTTGTCAATCTTTTCAGGTGCTTTGGCTAGGCGATCGACTATAGTAAGCGCGAGTTTTTCAGTTTCATTCACGCCTAACTCTGTATTCATGTACTCTTCTAAACCATTATAGAGATCGTCATAGTAGGGTACAGTTGGGAGTACCGCCTTGATCGTTTTTCCCTCCTGTTTGATCCGAACAAACTCAATATCAGCAAGAAGTGTCATTGTACTTTTCACTTCAGGTACAGTCAGACCAAAAAAATGGGCACAGACGAGTTTCAACACGCCATAATCAATCAGGGGCAATCCTTGAATGTGTAGAGAAAGACGCACCGCTATTCCGATTTCTCTAATGGTTTCAAATTCAGGTACGTTATACTGATTTAGTGCCGTTTGGATTTCATGACACCGTGCTGCAATTAATCCTAATTTATCTTCTTTCATATTTTTATCCGGTTATTTTTTTCACTACGAAAGTGGGGGTGGACTGGGGTGGGGTGTTAAATCTGTTGCCAAAAGATAAATATCCGTACCATTTTGCACCGCGCGTAAGCGTCCATAGTCTTCAATGCCTCGATCTTCGCATATCCGCAGAAAAATAATTCGGTCAATGGTTTGCTGGACAGCAAAGTTCAGTTCGCGTGAAGTTAAATTGGGATTACGCAACGCGATATTCCGAGCCAGACGGTCGCGCCAGTGTTCAATTTCCGCCAAAAAGGCGGCATCAACCGTTGCCGTGCCTTTCTTGTTAGTTTTAGAATCAATATATTTATCAAAGGCACCTTTTAAAATCGCTTCGCGGGAGAGCCAGCCTGGGGTGTTAAATTTCAGGGATTTTGAGGACTTTTTTGTCATCCCCGATTTGTAGGGTGGGATTGCTGTCGCCAATGAACTCAATATAAACCTAGATTTCACCGCCCGCTTGCCCACCATCCCCCCTTCCGCAAATAAAAATAGAGTGAAAAATAAACCCATAAATTGGCTTAAATTTAACACCCCAGAGCCAGCCCATCAACTCGTCCCATCGCTGAAGATAGTCGGTATAAGTTAAATATAAAATACGACCAATCGCCGCGTTATCGTTTTTAGTCGGTTTGATGCGACAATCATAGACAGCCAATTCCGCAAAATTAGTCAATAAACTCAGCGGCAACTTCGCACTCCAACCATAACGGCGCACTTGAAACGCGGCCTCGCTATTGTCTTTAAGTGAAATTGAGGGCTTTTTAGCTTCTAAAAAAAACTTTCGCACGCCGCCAATTCTAAAACTATAATCAGGAGTTTTGGTTGCCCGACCGATTTTCAGTGCGTCTTCATGCACCACGTCTTTATAAGCTTCCGCATAGCCTTGCTCATTGGCAACGTCCCAACCCAACGCGATAAAAAAGGGGTCGATAAATTCGCGGCGGGTTTGAGTTTCGTTGTAACCGCTGGGCTGCCGATAAGACTCTATTTGGCGGCTAAAACGTTCGACTAAGGTTGGTATGATTTGAGAATTTTTGGTAGTCATATCTAAAAAACTGGTTGAAATCCGATTTTCTTTAACTGTCAGTCAATTGCTCACAAAATCTTTTGAAACTCTCGCATCGTTGACTATTTTCCATAATCACATCAACAATATCATCAAATGCAATGTGGGAGATAATGCTCTCAACTTCAGAAAAGTGTTTTTTATACTTTAGTCCAACTAAATTGAGAATGTCGGTGATTTTTATGGCTGGATGAAAAAACGTTTTTTCGGCATCAATAACAGATAAATCATAGCCCAATTGTTCGGCAATCATCTCAACGGTTAATTGGTCGTTTATTTTGGCAAATAGGGTGTACATGCAGAGCCACCATGCTTCTAATTCCATAATGGCAAAATGAAAATGGATTTTATCCGGCTGACTCATCATAGCAATACTATGATGAGCACCGTCAATAAATTGTTGTATCACATTGTCATCAATAACCTCCGGCGATATTTCACGATAGGCTTGCGAATACATATCACGTAAGCCAATGATTTTATGAAAACCTTGGGCAAAGAGTCCTTGTTCGCGTCTTTTAATCGCGGGTAACACGCTACCATCACCTTGGGTGTTGATAATCAAAAAGTAGACTTCCGCCCGTTCGTTTTCATAAGCGTAAGGCACTTCTTCGAGTGTTCTTGCCCGTAAACGCAGACATTCAAAACTTAACTTCGCCGGTTCAAGGAGATAATAAAGTAGGTGTCTCACAAAGAGTTGTTCTCCTTGGCCTTCTACAAAAACGGCTATTTTTTTCATCAGCAACTTATTCCTCTTTTAAGTAATAATTCGATGAGAAAAAATCAAAGTTGCTTAAGCCGGTCAATTTAAAACTTTCAACGCATTTTTTAGAATTAATAGAATTATATATTGAAGCGGTTCCTGAAGAACGTTTAATCACTAACCAATATTTTAACGGAACCGCGTCCATCACAAATTGATCATTGGTAGACATGATGAGCTGTATTTGGGTGCCATCCACCTTGCTCATCAGCCGCTCAATCAACTGACTGGAACGGCTATAATCCAGCCCTTCACCGATATCATCTATCAAAATACAACTGGGTAATCTTGCCATCAGCGCGTAGTTGAGTTGAATAAACAGTGACAGGGCGCGAAACATGCCAGATGAAATCAGAGAATGAGGCGTTATCGCGGCTAAATCAGTTTCTTTTAGTTGAATCCCATTAATAATAGTGCGGTTACTATTGGCTTGGAAATGAACTAAGGATTGAATAGAAATATCGGCTAATTCATAGCCACAGAACCGCATATCTTCTATGATACGTTGCACATAGTCGTTGCCATAATTGAGTTGCCCGTTTCTAAATAGCGCAACGACTTTATTTGAGTGTTTTAAGTTCAGCTTGTCCAAATCAAACACGGAGACTGCCAGACAATCTTGCCCCATTGGTGTTCCAAATCGGAAAATTTTAGCGGACTTTCCCCACTGATAGAAACTTTCCAGAAACGGATGTTGGATCGGATCGCGTCTATTGACTACTGCCAGTTCATCAGGCGGTGGTTGAAAATCAATAGCATCATGTAATTTTTCAGCCCATATTTTTCCAGTACCATTGGCACTTCGTTGCAATAGTATTTTTTGATTTTGCTGGACTTCTTCGGCTATGACTTTAGAATCATTGAAGCTCAGTCGATAAGTTATCTCTTCTCCCTGGTTATCAAAAACAGCAATAAAGTTTCCAGAATGTTCAGTGAGTCTCTGCTCACCAGCCAATAGCGAGGTTAATGTTGCAATGGCATTGAGTGTTCTCGTTTTTCCAGTGGCATTTTTACCGACGATGAGATTAATCTCATTCAAAGTACAGTTTTCTAAACGCCATTCTTCTGGTTTGCCATTGTATTCAGTATATTGTATTGAGTTGAGTTTCATTGTAGTAATCCAGTTAAAAATGGGTTGGATCGTGGAGTTATATTGACCAAATGGGCGTTTTTCTATTGGAAATTGTGAAAGTTGTTTGTTATAGTGTTTCCCGATTGAATAAACTACATTTCCCAACCCCGAAGGGGTTGAATGTGAAGAGCCAGAGAGTTTGGTGGGTTTCATTTCATTCTACCCACCCTACGCATTGAGGTTTCACCACTGGCTCTTAACATTCAACCCCGATAGGGGTTGGGGAGGGGTTTTTTCCTGACTTATGGCTTCCAAACTAAAGTTTGGACTCCGGACAAAATCCATCAATGGTCGGTGATAAAACTGATAATATCTCTTGCAATTTTTCGGTGACTTCTTGATCCAATTCTTCCGGTTGAGCTAAGGCTGCCAGTTCATAGTAATTGCTTTTAGTCATCAGTGAAATCGGCTGCTTTTTGATCTGAAAATATTGTCGAAAAACTTTATCTAAAAAATCATCACTCATTTTGGTATCAAACCACCAACTTTCGGTTCGATCTTTTTTAGCAATCGGCGGCATATAGTCATTCATCAATTCCTGAATCAGTGAAACTTCTCCGCGTTGTTGCTCAATATATCTTTCTACCACGGCTGGAATCGGTAAATAATTTTCAATTTCTCGCCTTGTCCAGCTAATCTCTTTTAAGTCCGATGATTGTAGTTGTTGTTCAATACGATCATAAAGCGCAACGCCTTTTAAATCTGGAACGGCTTCTTTTAAGCCATAAAAATGATGACGTGCCGCCATTGGATTATTCGCCACGTATTTGATAAACGGATGATCTGTCAAATAGGGCAGCAGCGGATGATTTAACCGTTTTGCCCAGGCAGTTAACATGAACAAATCGGTGGAACCTTCTAAATAAATCACCCGTTTTTTTTGGGCAGCCAGCAAATATTGCTCAAATCCAATCGTGGTTAAGGCTTTGATTATCTGTTTTTTGCTGTTAACAATATGAGGCGTTCCTAAAAAGGCGATCATTCTATCGGTGTCAGCCGCTTCATTTAAAATCGCTTCCGAATGAGTCGCAATAATCAGTTGTGATTGCTGACTTCTTATCAGCGCGGTGAGTCGATGATAAATGTCTTTTTGCCGTAGTATTTCTAAATGGGCATCAGGTTCATCAACTAAAAGTACGGTATTGTGATTAAAATAAACATAAGCGAATATTAACAAGATTTGCTGGAATCCTCGCCCAGCATTGGCCAAATCCATGCTGTTAAGTTGGTTCAAGTCTCGATAGGAGACGGTCAAACGCCCAGTGATTTGATGATATTGCGGTGGCTCAAGGTTGACTTGAAATAATGTTCGGATTAATTGCGACAACTCTTGCCACCGATTTTGCTCCGCAACCTGCCAGCATAAATTACGCAAGACTTCAGCAGTACGCCCTTCACCAATTCTGGCTCGAATAGCTCCAAGGGGCAGCTTATCTTCTTGAGCGGCTAATCCAGATAGGGGAGGCAAAAACCCGATTTGTTCCAGAAGTCCGTTTTGAAATATCTCTGTCAGTGGTGAGCTGTTCGGCATGAGACGACAATTCATGGATTCGGGATTGGCATAGATAAACTCAAATCCTAATCGCCAACTTTTCTGTTGTGTAAAACCTTCCGCTATAATTTCTAGGCTATTATGTTGATCTAAATCTTTCCATAACTGGGCTGCATAGATATCATAGCGATTGAGGGTGATTATTTGGGTAGAGTCGGATTGTGCCGACTCGTCAGCCCATTTCTGTAGTGCCAATCCCCACAAACTGATGGCTTGCAAAGCGGAGGTTTTGCCAGAATTGTTGGGTCCAACCATAACGACGACGTGATCGAATTCAAATTCGGCCCATTCCAATTTTTTGAAGTTTTTTAGGGTCAGTTTGGTAATCATTGTTTAGTATGTAGGCTGGGTAAGTGGGCTTGGGCCCACCGCGGCCCCCCCAGGTTTCACCTGGGGCTATTCACATTCAACCCCTATCGGGGTTGGGGAGGGCCAGGGTGGTGCCCCAGGTTTCACCTGGGGCGGGGAGGGACGGGGGGCCTGGGGGTAATCGGTAAACGCTATAGCCCCAGGTGCAACCTGGGGCCAACCCCGATAGGGGTTGAATGTGAATAGCCCCAGGTGAAACCTGGGGTGGGTTGGGGAGGGCCAGGGTGGGGTCCTAACCAATCTATTAATAGGTCCTAGCGAGGCGGAACCCAACGTCGTCGTAGCGGTAGTCGCTAGGGTCGTCGTTGCGGTTTGCGGTTCGCACGTTCCCTGGAATGTCGTCCCAACCACCACCGCGGAATATCAGACGGCTGCCTCCGTTAGCGCAACGAGATTCCTTGCCCGCGTATTTGTCCTGATATTCTGAACAGGTCCATTCCCAAACATTGCCCAACATATCGAACAACGCGAACGCGTTAGGCTTAAAACGCCCTACCGGTGCGGTATAGATATAGCCATCTGTACAATGATGAATTTCCCAATTGGAAAACTGGTTTTTGGCCGTCTTATCGGCCACATTGGCATAACGACACGCGCTATTCGGATTATTTCCCCAATAACGCGACCTGGTTGTGCCGGCACGAGCGGCATATTCCCACTCAGCTTCGGTAGGCAGACGGTACGATTGCCCAGTTTGTTGACTCAACCAGTTGGTGTAGGCGGTGGCATCATTCCAACTGATACAGATCACCGGATGATTGTCATTTTGAGAAAAGCTCAAATTACGCCAGTTTTTTCCCTCCTTGTCCCCGTTAACCCAACAACTGTTTAGCTTTTCAGCATCCGTTTGGTATCCAGTCGCGTTCACAAACCGCCGAAACTGACCCACCGTTACTTCATAGCGTCCCATCGCAAAACGAGTCACCGATATCTGATGCACCGGCTGTTCATCATAATCGCCATTGCCCAGAATATCGCCCATTCGGAATGAGCCGCCGGGAATCCAGACCATTTCTGGTCCTTGACTACTGTCTTGCAGGCGATCACGAAAAAACGCCGCGGATTCCTCCGGCGGAGTACAAGCCGCCGCCGCTAATAAAATAACGCTGCTGATCAGGATTTTTTGAAATGACATGGTTGATTTATCCGAAAAGATGATCATCATTAATAAATTTCTAAGCTGATGCGTTGGACTCCCCTCCCGCTCGAGTTTTGATAGCCGGTCGCACACTTTGTGCGGACCCAAATACCAAAAAAAAATCGGGTCCGCACTTTGTGCGGATCAAAACCAAAAAATTCAAAAATTCAAAACCTCAAAATTCAAAACCAAAAAATTCAAAAACCAAAACCCAAAAAACCAAAAAACCAAAACCCAAAAAACCCAAAAAAAAACCGCCAAAGCTAAAAAGCCCAACCGCCAAATCTAAGAAGACCTGGCGAGGCGGAACACCACGTTGCCGTTGCGGTAGTCATCCGAGTTCCTGTAGCGGGTAGCTGCTCGCACGTTCCACGGTCCGTTGTTCCACGAGCCGCCGCGCAACGCAAAACGGCTGCCTCCATTAGCGCAACGTTGTTCCTTGCCAGCGTACTTGTTCTGATATTCAGAACATGTCCATTCCCATACGTTGCCCGCCGTGTCATATAATCCGAATGGATTCGCTGCAAAAGAACCAACCGGTGCGGTTGATTTATTATCCCAACGACTGCCACAACCATCACACAAAGCTTTATTGGAGCCAATGTCATTACCCCACCAATATTTCGTG
>Ga0233403_10001151_pt1 | contig 12413 bp, 5 predicted proteins | sample Na_oxic_1_MG_FD_179866 | JGI IMG/M metagenome (GOLD analysis project Ga0233403, IMG submission 179866) | Seawater microbial communities from Saanich Inlet, British Columbia, Canada - Na_oxic_1_MG | ecosystem: Environmental > Aquatic > Marine > Inlet | place: Canada: British Columbia | collected...
CTGCTTTATCTTTGCCTTGGTTGACATGCCAACCAATGAGATTATCGGCATCATCGTCACCCGAACTCATGTAATAACCAGATTTGGTCCAAGCTATCCAGCGTTTATCTTTATGCACAAAGAACGCGAGTAATTCTTCACCGTTTTCTAGGTTGTACAAACGAAAGGTCTCATCGCCAAAGGCCGCCATCGCTTTTTGACCATCACCTGAGATATTGACACCCACAGTGATTTCTGGAACCTCCACTTCCCAAATTTGCTGACCATTCGCATCAAATAGGTGTAAGGAGCTGGTGCCTAGTAAAAATTTCGACTTATCTGGCACTATAGCCAAGGAATAAGACTTTTCATATTGGTCTAAGGGCAATGCTTTGCCATTGAGTTTCGGATTATAGCTATTTTCCCAATCGGTGATATTCAAGCTGGTAGTATCGGGATCGTCATCGAAGTCTAAAACATTTTCAAATTCAAATTCAAGTTCATCATAATCATCATAATCATCCACAAGACTTGCCTTCCGCTCTACGATTTTATTGCCGGCATCCAATACGGCAAAAGCGGGATCAGCAGCACCATAAACAAGGCCACCATTTTTCAGGGAATGAATACCCATAATCGTATTTGTAGATGCCGGCCATGCGGTATAGTTTCCCTGTCCAGCTTGCGGCCAATGCAGAACCTGAGAAACAACGGGTAGTGTACTTTAATCACTCCCATATCCTACTACCCCTGTATACAAGCTTTTCCCGTCCTGTGACCAAGCAACAGTACTTAAATCACCATTATCAATACTGGTGGTATCAGGGGCATATAAAAGCGTTAAATCATGTCCCTCTAACACATTGATGTTTGTGGAAGCCAAAAAACTAACTGCTATTTTATCGCCAGTAGGAGAAAAAACGGCGGTAACCGGTAGTTCATCGCCCAGTGCGTCACTTTTTGTCACTAATGAAAACCCGTCTGAGGTAGGGGCGTAGAGACGTAAATAGCCGTCTAAAGAGGTTGTCACCAATCTATTTTGCCGGTCAAAATCACACCAATGACTACTGTCACCAGCATAATGCGTATCCTTAAAGATTCGATTCCAATCATAGGTATCCCAAACGCGAACCCCCCAACCACCACCTAAAGTTGCGCCTAAATAGTGTCCATCTGGCGAAAAGCACAGATGCATAATGACCTGTTCCAAACCAGATAAACGTTTCACTAATTGGCCGCTGGTACGGTTGAAGAGATAGATTGATTCCTTATCATCCCATTCGGCAGTCCAACCAGCACCCGCCACCCATTCACCATCAGGCGAAATGGCTCCACTATACAGTTTGCCTTCATTGCCAGCACCGATAGGCACACGATAGATATTTAATAACTCGCCAGTGTGCAAATCCCATAACCGCAGGGTTTTGTCATCGGATGCAGTCAGTAAAAACCGTTCAGCGGCATCAACGCCTATTTGACTTATTGTCGCAGTGTGCATACCCGTTTCTATGCGGAGTATGGGTTTGTCGGATGGCTCTTCGGCCTGGGTTGTTGTTAAAGTTAAAAAGAAAATCAGTGTTGAGATAATGAGGTTGTGTTTAGTGTTGAACATAATTAATTTCCAATTAAAGGTCAATGTGTCGTAGTAAACAATGATGTTGTAGTCAATGATTTAACCGTTTTTGGAGTATCAGGTTGACTTGTATAGCATTTCCCGGTAGGGTGGGTAAGCGGGCGCCCAGATTTTCGTCAAAGGAACGAACTTTACCGCCCGCTTGCCCACCATTGTATTTATCCAATCGGGAAACGCTATACGAGCTTGTTATACTCAAAAAGGGAACAGATTGAACTTATTTGAGAAATCTTTCATAACTTACTTAAGTAACTACCGAAAAGCCAGCCCCAACGGGGCTATATGAATATAGCCTGGGGCAACACCCAGAAAATCCAAGTTATGCCCACGTTGAGTATAAGGGTAGCGAAAAGTCGTGCAAGTGAAGCTGTTCCTTATCTTTGTCTTAACTTAATAGCAGTGAAATTATGGTTGGGAATGCCTCCCGCGAGGTTTCGCATCACACCAACCACTACTTACTGAAAACTAAACCCTTTGCAATCCAAATGCAACCAGTTAGCCTCATTGAGCGGATCGCTTTTTGGTTGAGTCAATAAGCCACAAGCTTGATAGTCACCAGTGGTGGTGGTGGGCAATTCTAAATTCGGAAAGGGAAAAGTTTGTTCTCCCGTCAGTTGAATACCTGTTTTATAAGGTTGTAGCACATTATCCAGACTGAAATTCAGCGGAGAAGTAATCGTTTGGTAGTGGCCTTGCGGAAAAATAATGCCAACATACAAATCCACCGTTTCTTTACCATAGGCAGTCACCTCCAATTGCAAATGATCGCCAAGCTGATAAGTCGTTTGGTTAAGACGGGGTTCTACTTTGGTAAATATATCAACACTCACGACATAACCCATGCGGATATCTGACCAATCTCCTTCCAGGTTTTGCGCTTGATAGAGGATTTTCCAATTATTAGCGGTATGGAATTGATTATACTCAATCTCATAACGTTGCAGTTCTTCATTGGGTTTTAAGATGAGTTCCTGCTGCGTAAATTGCGTGTTATCACCTTGATATTCCACGGCTTTATCATGCTCATTGACCAAAATTGCCCGTACTTGTTTCATGCTGTTAAAGTCTGGGCTGGCTTTGACCCATAATGTCGCGGTGCTTTGACTTTTAACTAATCTAATTATGGGATGGACTTCAATAATTTCCGGGGGCAACGTTCCCGGTTCTTTTTTGCCACCCAGATAAACACCACCAGCAAAATGACCATCCTCTTCAGCATAAAGTCCATCTTGTGTATCATCCAATTGCGGACGTTGTGCGCCAAAGATTTTGGGTTCACTGATGATCGTTGTTTTCGCCAATTCAAAAGCTTCACCGACGCTGCGCCCATATCGGAGTTGCCGAATAAAACTCTCCGCAAAACTCATAGACTCGGTACTCCATGCTTTAGAGTCAGCATCGGCACTGGTAATCACCACGCGCTTTGTCACACTCGCCAATTCATCCAAGAACGAACCTGAATAACAGGTATCCAAGATGATAATTTGTTCCACGTCGGTCGGAATTTGTGCCAGCAGGGTTTTGATTTCTTGGGCTGACATTTCTGATTGTCTGCCGATACGCACCGAGTCAGCACGGGCATGACCATGTAAATAGAACACAAATTGTTCGCCAGGCTGTAAATCTTGACTGGCTTGGGCAATCGCTTGTTGTAATTCCGTTTTTGGATCACGCATGGGGAAATCTTGGCGAGCGGCATCCACATAGCCATTGGCGGGAACTATGGGTGGGTAAGGGTTCATATAGATAATATCGCCATCGGAAAAACCGCTTTTGTGGAGCAACCGATACATTTTCATCGTAAATTCATTGGAGTATGGAAATAGCGTATTGGAAGTTTGCTCGCCACTGGCCGCTATGATGATCGCTTTGCCTAAGCCACTGGGTTCAAGCTTTACTTGATATTTATCTTTAACCTTTTCGATGGCTTCGCCAACCTTGATTGGCGGATCAACCACCTTTTCTAAATTAGCAAGGCGGATGGCTTCATCTTCATCCAAAGTCTCCAAGATTTTCTTAACAATATCAGGGCGTTTATAGCTGGCATATAATGCGCTGGCCGGATAAAAACTGGCTTCTTTGTCTTTGCCATTATTAACATGCCAACCAATGAGATTATCTGCCTTTTCAGAAGAACTCATGTAATAACCCGATTTGGTCCACGCTATCCAACGTCGGCCGTCTTTATGGGGAAAGAAAGTGAGTAATTCTTCCCCGTTTTCCAGGTTATACCAACGAATCGTGCCATCGCCAAAGGCCGCCACCGCGAATTTTCCATCACCTGAGATATTGACACTAATAGCAGCTGATGGAGCAAGTACACTCCAAATTTGTTCGCCTTCAGTATCAAATAGATGTAAAGCCCACTCAGTGCCCAGTAAAAATTTTGACTTATCAGGCGCAATTGCTAGGGAATGGGAAATTTCATTTGGAAATAAAGGCAAAATATTGCCATTGAGTTTTGGAGACAAACTCTTGAACCATTCTGTAATCTTCAAGCTGGTGGTATCGGGTTCTGCTAAATTAGTATCTTGCTGGGGATAGTGAATAAGACTTTGTTCTGGTAATGAAAAGCGGGCCGGGCGTTCACCCACTTCAAAACTAAATTGAACCGTATTGCCATCGTGAGAAATTAAAAAATCATCCCAATTAAGACGGTAATCCGCAATACTTGCCTCCCGCTCGACGATTTTATTGGCTGCATTATCTAATATCACAATACTTGGCTCAATAGTGCCATAAACGATGCCACCGTTTTTCAGGGAATGAATATCCCTAATTATGTTTGTGGCTCCTTGCAATACTGTAGAGTTCCCCAGTCCTGATTGTGACCAATGTAAAATCCAACCCATGGTACCATAGAACGCCCACCCTGCATATAAACTATTCCCATCTTGGGACCATGCAACGATAGGTAAGCTACCCTTAACATCAAGATCAGTCGTATCAGGGGCATATAAAAGCGTCAAATGATGTCCGTCTAAAACATTGACAACATTTATGGAACTATTAAAACCAACCGCGATTTTATCGCCAGTCGGGGAAAATACAGCAGACCATGGTTTTTTACCGCCTGGTGCTTCACTTTTGGCAACTAATTCAAATCCGTTTGAAGCGGGGGAGTAGAGACGTAAATAACCATCATCAGAACTTGTCACCAGTCTATTTTGCTGGTCAAAATCACAGCAATAACTGCTATCAGCATAATCCGTATCGCTAAACATTTGCAGCCAAGTCTGAGTATCCCAAACGCGCACACCATTGGCACCACCTAAACTGGCACCTAAATATTGTCCATCCTTTGAGACGCAAAGATGCAAAATGCTCTCTTCTAAACCGGATAAACGTTTGATTAGTTTACCGCTAGCACGGTTGAAAAGGTAAATTGAGAACTTATTATCCCATTCATAACCCGTAATACCACCACCAGCCACCCATTCACCATCAGGCGAAATGGCTCCACTAAAGAGTTTACCTTCAACTTCATTACCAGCACCGATAGGCACACGATAGGTTTTTAACAAATTGCCCGTGTGCAAATCCCATAAACGCAGGGTTTTGTCATCGGATGCAGTCAGTAAAAACCGTTCAGCGGCATCAACACCTATCTGGTTTATTGCATCTGTGTGCATACCCGTTTCTATGCGGAGTATTGGCTCGCTGGAGGGCTCGTCGGCGTGGGTGGTTGTTAAAGTTAAAAAGAAAATCAGTGTTGAAATAATGAGCTTGTGTTTATGGTTGAACATCATTCATCTCCAATTTCAGTTATCAGTTGTATTATCGTTTGCCACCGAAAACGAATAGACATTATACCGATTTAATTTAAGTAATTGATTTTATTACCTTTAGAAAAATAACCCTTTCAAGTCAATCAATCAGTTTTCGAGGCAAAAGTTAAATAGGTATAAAGTCTAATATATGCGACGCTTCGTGTAGCAATAATATATTATATAAGTACTGAAGCACAATTTTTTAGGTATTTGGTTGTCTTTGACAAAACCTGGTCAGGTTTATACCGGTTTATTTATGCTTTAGTACTTACGTGATGATTAGCGTCGCAATAATTGACTCATTTTACCTCAAAACACCGCTGCCCTATCACCGATAAACCTTGTGCTAACGTTTCAAACACATCTTCCTTCTCTGGGGACAAAATCCCATAGAGACAATATTCACCCGTTGGCAAATTGGCTGGCAACGTGAAATCGACTAAAGTAGCGGGGCTATTTTGTTTCCGTTGCCCAAGCCATTTTTTGGCCTCATTGACAGCGGCAAAATGGTTGGTGTTTTTGAACGCCAGAAAGTTGCCATCCGGCATCGCCACAGCGGCATATAAATCATAACCCCAGCCTAAGTTTTCAATCAACTCAGCCTTGAGGTATTCGCCAGAGCGGTAGCTATCCTTTTCCAAGACGATTTGCACATTGGCTTGTGGTGGTGGTTCGATACCGCTAGTGACGCTGATGATGACGGAGTTATCGCTGCTGGCTATATTGCCGTCGTTGTCTTCGGCATAGAACGTTATTTCGTAATCACCGTTATAGACGGCATCGTTCCAACTGGTTTGCCAGACGTTTTCCTCTTCGGTGCGAGAGAGGTTAGAACGAGGATAGGCTAAGATGGGTGTTCCATTGCTATCCAGTACCAGATTGATCTTTGGAGGCCGAACGACGGCCCAAACTCGTACCACTTGGCCAACCGCTGTACTCGCTTTGGCTTTGAGGATAACGGCTTGATCCACAGATAAACCGGTTGAAGTGGTAAGGCTTTCAACTGCTAAAGTGAAATCGCCAGTAACAAAATTGCCATTGACGTAAACTTGTTTTAACCATTGCCCGTCGTCAGTGGTGAAAATACCATCTGTATTATCATCAAGTTGCGGCGTTTGGCGCGTGCTGATTGTGCTATTAGCGGCCCCAGAAAGTTGTTGGACTGAGTTTCCCAGCAATTTATCTTGTTTAGGAACCGCAAGATTGAAAGCTTCGAAGAAATTCATTCCTTTCAGTAAGTTATCCGCCAAAAAATCTGTAAAGCCTCTTTTTTCAACAAAGTAGGCCAGTTCGTTCTCTTTGGCACTGCTGATAATGGCGCGATTGGGGGCCGCGAGTGCTTTGACTAAGGAGCCAGAATAGCAGGCTTCAATGACTAAAACCAGCTTATTGCCGGTAGTATTTTGGTAGTCATCAAGGATGGCTTTAAATTCATCGGCTTTCATTTGCGTATTTTTGGCGAGTTGTAGTTTACCAGGACCACCGTGATCAATAAAAAATAGGTAGAGAGGCTGATCAAGTTCGCCAGCCGTTTTGGCCCAATCGAGTGCGGCACGCACATCCTCCACCGTTAATGTCCCCTCTTCTTTTGTGCGAGTGATGCGGTCATCACGACCATCACCATTGAAATCGGCCCATGATTTGGGAGACAAATAGTAGATTTCGGATTTATCAAAGCCTCTGTTATAGAAGACTTTATAAATCCGGTTAGAAATGGCTTCCGTCGTATCCCAAAGTGAATTAGTGCTTTGTGCGCCACCGCCGGCGATGATGATGGCAGCGCGTTTGCCAGTGAGTATGGTTTCACAGGTTTCCGTGTTAGTCTGGGTACAGATTTGGTTTTTTTGGCCAAAAGTTAGGTGGGCAAGGGCAAGACTGCCTCTGCCGCTATATACCCATAGACCTCCATGTCCATCTGAAGCTATTGACCAAACACTGTCGTGTGGTAGTTCGGAATTAACGGAGTTAAATACAGTCCACTCACCAATGGCGTTGCGATGCGCTAAACCGCCATCTGTTGGTGCAACCATCCTACCAGGAAGTCGTAACCCTACCCATATTCCTCCACTACCATCTGCAATAATAGAACTTACTTGATCAAATCTTAAGATTGAAGTTGAATCATTAATGTAAATTCTTGTCCAATCACCATTGGCATCGCGATAAACTAGCCCGCCTAAGCGTTCTTCACTGGAAGCAACGCCACTTCCCGATGCAAAACCTACCCAGAGGCCATCATTTGCATCGGTAAACAGGGAGGAGATGCCTCTCCCTTGAGGTAATGAAGAATTAGTCTTGTCAGAATCAAATACGGTCCACTGTTCATCTGCACTCATATGAACTAAACCATCCCACGTACCAACCCATACTCCCCCCTTACCGTCACTTGCAAGGGAGCCAATACTATTATCCAGTGAAAAAACTTTCTTTTTCCCAATGATACTACGACGAGTAAGGTACCTATCATGTGTACCTATCCATAAGTTATCGCTTTTGTCAACCATAAGAACAGCAAATCTGCCACTGACTTGATCAACGATATCCCATTTACCCTCCTTATTACGGTGTGCAATTTGAGTATCCCAATCATTGGTGACAGCTACCCATAATCCTCCTCTATTGTCTAAAGTCAGTTCTCCCACTCCATCTATTGGAACATCAGAAATTGTTGCCCAATGACCATTTGGCTCACGGTAGAACAAACCAGCTCCCCCAAAAATCCATAATCCCCCTTTACCATCCGCAAGAGGTGTCCCTAAATAGCCTTCAGTGTCAAAAGTGTAAAATTTGGTGATTTGACCGGTTTTATCAAGATAAGCCAATTCTTCAGATGTTGTTATCCATAACCGGTCATTTTTGTCAGGATATATAGTATAAACCTCATCACTAAGTAAAGCAGAATTACTTTTATTCATTTGATGCCATTCACCGTTAGGGGTACGGTAGGCTAAAAAACCAAAAGAGTATTCTATTTCACCATAAACTAGGAGCTTACCGGTTACCCATAAATTACCCTTCTCATCAACCAATAACGGTTTAATAGTTAAAGGTACAATCCCTTCTATAGTTAATCCAAAATATTCCGGCGTAAATTGAGTCGTTAATTTTCCGGTATCGTTCAAATGATGGACTCCATCATCGCCTGAAATTATCCAAACACCTCCTTTACCGTCAGAAACAAAATGGCTAATCCCAACGTGATGCTCACTGGCGAAGTTTTTCCATTCTCCAGATACATTTTTCCATTCCCCGGTTACAGTGTAATGCATAATGAGTATTGGTGTTTTTACAGAAAAGACTTGGTATCCATACACCCATAAACCGCCATTGCCATCAGAAACCATCTGGTGAACTGAATGGTGTAAAGTTCCTGAATCATCAAACCATTTGTCCTCAGTTCTCCACAGTCCAGTCGCATCACGGTAAAACAAACCACCATGAAAAGTAGCATCATCTTCATGAGAAGAATTCCCGGTACCTACCCATAATCCACCTTTTTCATCAAGAACAAGTTTATTGACAGCACTACCCTTAGAACCATTGACAACATGTTTGGTGATTTGACCCGTGGAATTAAGGTAAGCTAGTCCTTCCTCAGTTCCTATCCATAAGCCATTATTATTATCTGGTTGTAACTCATGAATGTCATTGCTTGGTAAACCATCTGACTTTGTTAGGACTTTAAGCAATTGCCCGGTAGCAATATCACGTTGCTCAAGACCGCCATCTGTGCCTAACCATATCGTTTCGTCATCTTCTGACAAAAAAGCCAACGTATTAATATTTCGTTCAGAAAATAATTCCCAAGAGGCATTCTCCAATGAAACCGTACTTATCTCAGCTGGCAAAATCACGATTTTGACGGTACCAACATTGCCCTCACTATCAAACGCTAATACGACCTCTAAACCAGCTTGAAGTGGAGCAATATAAGTCACCTGATTGCCCGCGCCTTGAATTTGTCCTTTTGAGGGTGTCCACGTCACATCACCGCTTGTTCCAGAGACGGACAACGTGAGCTGTTGCCCCACTTCAACTGTTGGGACAGACGGGGTAAAAATTAATTCGGTTGCTTGTGCCGATGAAAGTATGAGCAACCAAAATAGTAGCGGTAACACACGATTTTTAGCATTTATTACTTGGATATTCACCAATTTCTCCTTACGATAAAAAGTGAAAACGTCGGAAACTCGGTAAGTTATTGATTTACTGTGTAAATATTTGTGTAAGTCATTGAAATTATTAGATGCCAACGGGTTTTCCGACGTTTTGAGTAAAATAAACAACCTCATCCTTAAAACCAATCATCTTACGACCGAGTATTCTCGTTTAGGATGTTTCTGATAAGGCGACTCAAAAAATCTCAATTACAGTAAAATGGTTTTTGGTCTGGGTAGAACGCCGTGAAACCCACCATTTTGAGTTACGCTCATTTTGGTGGGTTTTACCACGCTCTCAATATCTCTTCTTAAATGGTATTGACATAGAACATGGAAACGAGAAACGAGAAACGAGAAATTACTCTTCGGCTTTGATGAGTACCCCCGCCTTGACACCTAAGTTTTGGCAACCTTCGTCTGGATCGTTTTCCTTACAGATACAGTCGCCGCTATCACACAACACCTCAATTTTCGCCTGTCTATTTAAGCCATAATACCTAGCCCAAATGGCCCCCTTTTCGGCCTCACAACTTTTCTTTAAACTCACCTGCTCGGCGTTCTCAACTGTCAGGGCGTTGCCTTGTCGAAGTTCGGTTTCATCGGCCAAAACTTGCAAAGTGTTAGGGATAATACTATCCTCAGAATACAGCTTATCATCACGGCCCCAAATACCCCCTGTTTGTTGCGCTACACCACAAATTGACCAACTGTCATCATCGGCTTGACAAAAAGACAGCATCGCTGGCGATTCATTCAGTGTAACATCAGCCAATAATTGTTGTTCTCCTTGCTTGGTCAACGTGATGTCCTCACAAGTGGCCTCATTCATACAGATTTGATATTGACAAGCTTGGTTGCCATCAACGGCGAGTTCTAAATCAGCCGACAATTCTCGATATTGATAGAAAGTTGGTTCAATGACATAAATGGTTGAAATGTCAGATTTTTGCCCAAAATACACATCCATGCCGAGTACCTCATCACTGCTTAACTTAAGCCATTGGGCAAATGCACAAGTCATCCCTTTTGGACACACCTTTGTCCCCTCTGGGTTAGAACTATCTTGTTGTCGGCGCTCATCATAATAGACCAAACCTTCATTAAAAAGAGTGTAAGCGGCCGGTAGGGCTGACAAATGGGAGATATCAGTAACGCCAATATCAATACTCACACGCCCAGCATCGGGTTTAATCTCTTTCACCTTGTCACTGGTTTCATAGTCCACAATCATTTGATCAAGAATACCCAACAATGTTTGGGCCTCAACACTAAATTCGTCAAAATCAGGCCCAACGGTTTGTAAGACATTGTAAAGATCGATACGAACGGGTTTGTTATCGGTAGTAGAACGCAATGAACGCAATTTACCCGATTGTCTCAGCGGATAGCCAGGGGCACGAATGATACCGCGACTTAGCGTTTGATAGTTTAGAAATCCTTTGTTCTCCAACAATGCCTTAAATTCACCCGCAAACTTTTCAAACGTTTCGGTAAACAAGGGGAACTGGGTTAAGTCAAACACACTATAAGTGATTTGTGAGGTACCAAAAGTACCCTCATCTTTGGTGTGTTGAATATAACCGGTTTTGACCACTTTACCAAAATCAATCCCATCGGCCGGGGGTGATTGACCTACATGACTCAACAAGTGGGCGTAGTCAATCCCGTGCCCTGGTTCTAGTTCCGCAGAAGCGGCCATCGCATTAGCCACCGTTGCCGTTATTTCAGCCACTTCAATAGAGGCCATCAAACAAGCGTCATAAACCACAATATCAAGGGGGTTGCCTATCTGTTCACGGATGGTTTGATAAGCTTGGTGCAATTGGGTAAAGCTCATCATTTCCGGACTGCCGGCCGAAGAGTTATCTTGACCAAAGCCTTGAGTACCTCCCCCATGATTCCAAAGGATAAGTGCATAGTGTTGGGCCGGAAATTCCGTGGTAGCCCATATCACAAAATCACTCAACGCTTGCGGATTTGCCATGTTTTGTGCGCCTAAATCTTCTAAAACATAGTGTTGTCCATCGCGGATTAATGCACGTTTTATGGTTTTCCAGCCGGCACGCGCTGCTCCGCCAGTTGATATAACAACATTGACTTCATTGGTTTGGGGGGGGTGGGTGCCAGCAAGCATTTCTAAAATGTCTTTACTGGCATAGCCCTTTGTAACAGAGCCACCACGTTGTCTGACCTCTCTTTCCAAATTAGAGCCAATGATGTAAACCATGACCGTCCAGTTTTTTTCATCTTTGGTCAACGTGGGAAAACCATTAAAAACTTGCCGATATTTTTGGTTGGCAACCACGTCATCAAAAGAAGCTCCTGCACCCGCGTACAGTTTGATAGGTTGCAATATCTCATCAGAAAAAGGGCCAAAACAAGAGGGCCTAATTTTTTTATTTAGAAAAACCGGCGGCGGGGTGTCGGTTTGTAACGGGGTTAGGGCCAATTTATCGTCAAAAAACAAAAAATCCTCTTGGCCAGTGACGGTCAGTGCCAGATACATCTCCATTCCCTTTTGTGGGCCATCTACAAGAAAGCAAAATTGGGTACCTTCACTGCTAGGAATCGCATCAATGGAGACTAAATCGTAGATAGCAAAGACCGGATACACGATAAAGTAGCAGCAACACAATAATAAATAACGCATTTTTTACACCTTTGAGTCGGTATGAGCAAGTTATTTATGAATTCTAAATTTATACCTATTACCGAATGGCATGAAGGAGTACTTTATTGGATACGATGCGTCCATATTCGGTGTGATCAAATTTGAAATGTGGGGATGTGAAGTCCGTCAAATGGAACGACCAAAATTGGTGAGCGTGACCTCAATTCTATGTAACGGTTTTTAATACATTCCCACATTTC
>Ga0233403_10001152_pt1 | contig 12411 bp, 9 predicted proteins | sample Na_oxic_1_MG_FD_179866 | JGI IMG/M metagenome (GOLD analysis project Ga0233403, IMG submission 179866) | Seawater microbial communities from Saanich Inlet, British Columbia, Canada - Na_oxic_1_MG | ecosystem: Environmental > Aquatic > Marine > Inlet | place: Canada: British Columbia | collected...
ATGCTTTTACTAAGTAATATAGTAGAGGTAGCCTTTCAACCTCATAAATAACATAATTGTAATCCCTAAATTGGGATTCTTCCTATTGGCTTGATTTTACTCAAGTTTCTAAGAAAACGTGTCGCACATTCTTTTAAGAATATCAACCCCGTAGGGGTTGAACGTGAATAGCCCCAGGTGAAACCTGGGGTTTTGCAAGAGCCTCTAATGTCTAAAAATATCAACACTAATCGACAACGGACTCAATTATGATTGAACTCATGACTACATTATTGCTCGACATTATTTTTGTCGTCGGCGTATTTGCGTTGTTTTTTTTCATCGGTTTGTATTTTATGCAAGATAAAATACTGTTTTATCAACGCCCACTTCAAACGGACATACAAAACTGGATTAGCCAAACCTATCCTGATTCCGAGATAACAATCACAACCGATGACGGAATTCAACTACATGGTTGGTTACTGAAGAAATCGGAGCAAATGCCATTGGTGATTTATTTCGGGGGTAATAGTGAAGAAGTCTCCGGGATGGCTTACCATTTTGAACGCGTTGCCGGTTGCTCGCTGTTACTCATCAACTATCGAGGTTACGGTTTAAGCGACGGACAACCTTCTCAACGGAACCTGTTTAATGATGCCGAAACCATTTTCGATCACATCATTCAGAGGCAAGACATTGATTCCAACTGCATAGTTGCGATGGGACGAAGTTTGGGTACCGGGGTTGCCGTCCATTTAGCGGCACATCGTCCATTGAAAGGCGTTATTTTAGTGTCACCGTATGACAGCCTCATCCGTGTTGCACAACATCATTTTTGGCCGATGAAGTTACTCCTCAAACATCCCTTTAATGCGATCACCCTCGCCCCGTCAATAACGGCACCGATGTTGGCTTTGGTGGCTGAACAAGATAAAGTCATTCCCCCCATTCATTCCTATCGTCTTGCTAACAACTGGGGAGGTTCCCATGAGCTTCAAGTTATTAAAAATACGGATCATGACAACATTCCTGATAACGAAGTTTATTGGAATGCCATTAAAAATTTTTTAGGGCGTTTGTTAGAATGACTGACCCCGAACGGTGGGTGCAGCGAAGCTCTACCCACCCTACAATGACCAATGGGGCAATCCTTTATGGTTGCACCATAAGGGTATATTAAATTGAAATATTCAAAATATAATAAGCACCTCTACCACTTCCAATTGATTGCATAAGATAACAATTCTATTGACATCTATTAACATGTCAACAAATGGGTTAACACTTTAATGATGTGAATAAGGGAGTATCAGCCCTTTATCCCCTCACCTAATGAAAGTTTAGGGTTACTTTAAGCTCAAACCATTTTTGTTAACGTGGAAGGCTAACCACATTAAGCTTATAACTTTTCTAAGTCTTTAAAGACATTTTTTTTAGAAAAGCTTTTTCATCAAAAGATGAATCTTAATTTTTATATTATTGTTTATATTTTTATAAATGTCAAATTTTTGGGGTGAGGTGATTTTTTCCGTCTCAAGCTAAATCTATAAACTATACATATATAATATTAACATATCAATAGTTATCAATATTTTTATAGACTATATCTTTTTTAACGAGATCAGCTAAATCCCTACTTGCGGTTATTCTAGTTGTTTTTGTCAGGCTCATATATTTTTTGACTCGCATTCCTCCTTGAAAGTCATTTGGCAAATATGACAGCATTTTTTGTATCACTTGTCGGTCATTTAGCTTGGTATTGATATGTTTGTCCCAAAATTGGGTTTTAATTTTGACGACTTCAACTTTAGCAAGTGTCTCATCGATTGATTGGTGGAGTATTTTGAGAAACCACTCTATCCAGCGCGTTATATCAAGCGTTGGACTTTTACAAGTGGTATCCAATATCTGATAATACTCTTTTCTATTCTTATGTATTGCAGTTGCGATTGAGTAAAAATTGGCATTCACTAAATTGGCTTGATTGAGTACATAATCTGTTATCGCTCTGGCTATTCTGCCATTTCCATCTTCAAAAGGGTGAATGAGTGCAAAGTATAGATGAGCAATGGCTGCTTTTATCACTCGATTGGTTTGGATCTCGCTATTTAGCCATCTGATAAAATCTGTCATCAAACTCTCTATAATATTTGATGGGGGTGCGATATAATGAACTTTCTCTTTTTCCCAAGTTCCTGAAACGATTTGCATCGCTTCACTATGAGTTCTATATTTGCCGGCATTTATTTTTCTCAGTCCAGATTTCCCCAGTGGAAATAAGGCTTGATGCCAAGTAGATAATCTATCTTTATTAAGTGGCTCTAAATTGGTTTTAGCATCCAAAATGATTTCAACGAGTGCATCGGTTTGATAAGTATTCGTATAATCATCATCCAGTCCCAGCCTGAGAATTTTGTTGATTGAATATCTAACAGAACTTCTTTGCAATATTTCTCCTTCAATAGCAGAGGTTGCTATCGCTTCATTTGTTAATCTATCTATTAGAAGCTCAACTGAACTAGACTGATTGAGAAACTTCTCAATCATTTTCAATTGACCCAATTTAAAGTATAGACTGGTTAAATCTTGAGCACTATAGGTAAAATTTGGAAAATCATCTCGTTGCCAAATCCATTTTTGAGAAGTTTGATTTATTTTCATCGTTTAATTGTATCATTTTTTGATATATTTATCGGGTGTCATAAGGGCAACCACAACGGATTGAAGGGCAACCACAACGGATTGCCCCGACAAATCATCAATGTTGATTTCTAAAACTCTCGTCTTTCTCACCGACTTAGGAAAAACTTCCACACTGCTTTTAGCAGAGAACCTAACCTGGGCGGCTGCCGCTGACAAAAGCCCTCATCATTCACAAACAGCAAGTTGGCTTTTAACCAAGATAAGCCAATTGACGGTTGATAATCTGACTGGATGACTAAATCATAACGCCCTCGCAATTTGAAATACGTTTTCCAGCGGCCAAAACGTTTCGACATCAAAACAAAATGAGCATCTGGTATCTGAAAGATCGGCACACCGCCTGGTAACGTCAGAAATTCTATGCTTAAGTCGGGACGAGAAAGCCTCGCTTGTACTAACGCTTCTTGCAATCGCGTTGCGTGAAGGTTTACTGTCCAAGCCACCAAAATTTTTTTAATCGTTGGCTCCAATAAAACTTTGAGTACCGCCTCATTGGGCTGATAGGTACACGCTAACTGAATGTCTTTTTTACCAAATCGTCCCGCCTTAAAATCAGCCAGAGCTTCATAATGCAATTGCGCTAAATCGGCTTTGCCAATCAGATGATAATAAACGGCTTTTTTCAAAATATATCGCCTTAAACGCTGTAGTGTACGCGCATCAGCCCCGTGATTTTTGAGCAAATCCAACACGTTGCGATTATCATAATATAAAACCCAAGTAGGCACTTTAGCGGCGGCGGAGAGATGCCAAATCAATGACTGAGATGAAACCACGACTCGATAGCCCATTTCCGCGATGCGTAAACACCATTCAACATCATCAAAATGGATAAAATAATCGCGCCATAATCCAGCCTTCTTGGCAACGTCGGCGCGAACTAATAACGAAGCTGCCGCTACATATTCTACATCCATATAAGGCTGACAGTGCATCAAGTGCCTACTTAAATCGGGATCAACCGTCAATAATTCTTGTACCGGGCGGCCTTGCCATGCCCCAACCGGTTCTAAATGACGATGTAGTATGAGTTGGCCTATTCCTACTTTACGATCAATAAAGGCACCCATTTCATTGATTCGCCAAGGATAATCTAATTGCATCATCGTCGAACCGGCCACCGCAACATTCGGCTTCGCTTCTAATAAAGCCACTAATTCGGTCAGGGCACGACTGTGTACCAAGACATCATTATCTAATAGCCATAAGTATTGATAACGATCTTTAGGTTGCTCAAAAGCCCACTTCAGGCCAGTATTAAATCCTCCAGTGCCTCCAACATTTTCTGGATTACAAATCAAGTTCACCTCCGAATAAGCCTCAGCGAGTGCTTTAGCCGTACCGTCGGTGCTGGCATTGTCCACCACTAATATGTCCAGTGCGTAGCTGGGATAGTCCAACGTCACCAGAGAAGCTAACAGATCTAAAACATACTGTTTTTTATTCCAAGTGACGATGATGATTAAGACGTTAGGCGCGGTTGTTACATTTTTATTTGTCATAAGCGTTCAACAGGGTATTTGTCATAAGCGTTCAAAGAGTTGATGCAAAATACTATTTTGTCGCCAGAAGGTCGTCAATTGTTGGCGCAAAGCCAGTGGTAAGACTTCCGCTTCTATCGGCGTATATAGGGCATCAAAGACGGCCCGATAGTACCAACTGAATTCCAGCAATTGCAATGCACGTAGAAGTCCAAAAAACAGGCGTGAAGCAATCAAATAAGCGGCCGACGGAAACGGAAAGTAGCGGCGTATCAGCCAAATGGTGTTGCGCGTCGGATAATACACTTGTCGCCAATTGGGTCGCCCGTGCGGCGATTGACGGTGTACCACTCGACAGCTGGGATCATAATATATTTTATACTGGCAGCGCATCACTTGAATGGCGACTTCGATTTCGTTTTGATAAAGAAAAAATTCTCCCGGATACCAGCCGATTTGTTCAAACAAGGTACGGCGAATAGCAAAACCACAGCCAACAAAGGCCATCGAAGGACCGGGCGCATCGTTTTTAGGGAGATGCCAAGTGCAGAAGGCTTCACCCTTGAGAGACTCTATGCGACAGGCAACGACTCCAACCTCCGGGCGAGTATCAAGGCATTGAATGATACGGTTCAGTGTCACTTCATCTACCGGATGTGAATCATCATCTAATATCAGCAAGTAATCGCCTTTGGCTTGCTTAAAACCTTCATTATAACCGGCAATGCCAGTGTTCGTTGGCAAATGTACCACACGCACCCAGTCAGTTTGCGTTTGCAAAAACTCCTGGGTACCATCGGTTGAGCCATTATCAACCGCAATCACTTCAACATCATGGCGAGATTCCAAAAGGTACGACAACTGCGCGAGCGTATAGCGTGTTTCCTTAATCCGATTATAATTAAGAAAAACGATACTTAATTTGGGCGAAGTTTGGTAACCTCTATTGATTATCATCTAGTCTTATTCCTAATTGTTAAGTGAGTCAAGCAATCGGTTGGTTATACTAATGAAAATAAATTGAAAAAAACCTGGGCAACCACAAGGGATTGCCCCCAATCCTTTATGGTTGCACCATAAGGTATATTATTTTTTGTGAGTTGCCTTAGTCATTATAGCCTTTTTCAATAAAATTATACGGCACGCTCTGGCAGCCTCATAAATTTTTTGGAAATGTGGGTGATATTTTTTAATTTTCCCCAAGCTTCGTTTCGCACATAATACTTATTGCGGCTGAAAGGCTCACTGCCATATCGTGTCGCCTCCAAGTACAACGGATACTCGAAATAAACGGATTTTAGGAATGAATAATTTTGGTCACAGAGCCTCTTGCAAAACTCTTTTTGAAAGTTTCCCCAGGTTTCACCTGGGGCTATTCACATTCAACCCCTATCGGGGTTGTCCCAGGTTTCACCTGGGGAGAAAGCAAGAGGCTCCTTCCGTTATTCTTTTAACAATATCAACCCCGTAGGGGTTGAACGTGAATAGCCCCAGGTGAAACCTGGGGTTTTGCAAGAGCCTCCACATTATGATTTTTTAAAAGTTTTTTTATCAGTACCGGACAAAAGTTGGTAACTTATTGTTTTATAGTACCGCCTAAGTACTGAAGCATAAGTTTTCGTCTATTTTGAGATTATAACTAATTGATAATCAAGTAAATTATTTTTTATAATTTGTGCTTCAGTACTTATCATGCCGGTTATCAGTAAAAACAATGAGTTACAGTGAAAATGACCTTTTTGTCCGGTGCAGAGGGTTTTTTATCCGTTTCTTTCAAGTATCCGTTGTACTACTTTTTTAGAAAATCAGTCAGTTATTCGTTACGATAGGCCGCATTGGCTGAAATATTTCACACTATCTGCCACTTTCCAAGCTGTTTGATTTTATTAAAGGTTAAGTATAAACTTATTAATAATTAATAACCGAAACGATAAGAGACTTGGTACCGTAAAGAACGGAACAGTTTTTGCTCTATTATATAGTGGTTGCAAGGATAGAAGGCAGTCATTTTAAACACTAATTGCAGAATATAATCAATTATATATTCACTAAATTCTATAGTATTTCAGATAAATCGGTTGGTTGGAGTCCAAACTTTAGTTTGGATGTCCAAGATAAATCTTGGACTCCGAGCAATCGAAAACCTTTTGAATCCAATTTATTTTTCTGGAATACTATAGTACCTTCTATGGCTACAACCACTATAGTTTATACCGAGTCAACGTAACCCATTGATTTACCTAATCCGGTAATTTTGGTAAATATAATAAAATCAAACACTTAAATTAAATTGGTATAATGTTTATTATTTTATTAATGACGATGGACGGACTGACTTGTAAAACTCCAAAAAGGTTCTATCTAAAAAAATTGAAATTGGAAATTATAAATTGGAAATTGATTTTGGCATAAAACCTGAAAACCCATTTTCAAAAGGGAGGAAATAACGCGTAATGCAGAATGATATTATCCAACTCATTGTCGTTGAAGAATCAGCCAATGATGCTGAACTCATTCTAAACAGTTTGCGTAAAGCACGCTATCCCATTCGTCCGCGCCATGTTGAAGATGATGAAGATTTGCAGGAAGCGTTGACTGAACATGAATGGGATTTAATTATTTCAGTGCCGGAAGTCGGCGATTTTACGGTAGCGGAAGTCTGCGAGATGGTTTCGTCATCCAAACAAGATATTCCAGTCATTGTTCTGGCTCCAAAGGTAGATGGCAAAATTACGATGACGCTGCTTAACGCTGGAGTCGCCCAAGTTGTTCCGAATGACACTGGTGGTTGTCTGCCTTACGTTGTTGGCCGCGAACTGGAAAATTTGAACGAGCGTCGCCGACGTAAACATCTTGAACAGCTCTACAAAGAAACTCAAAAGCATAACCGAATGTTGTTGGAGAGTTCACGCGATGCGATTGCTTATGTCCATGATGGTATGCACGTCCAAGCGAACCCCAGTTATTTAAAAATGTTTGACTACAAGAGCATGGATGACTTGGAAGGTTTGCCTATCATGGATTTGGTGGCTATGAATGATCAAGCCAAATTTAAGGATTTTATGCGCGAGTTTATGACTGATGAACGGTCTGAGGAACGCCAAATCGTTTTGGAGGGGCTGAAATCAAACAAGAAACGCTTTAAAATCGCAATGGAACTCAGTCAAGCGATTTATGACAGTGAGCGCTGTGTTCAAGTGATTATCCGTGAGCAATCACAAAGTAGTCGAGAACTTGAACAGAAACTCAAAGAAGTTTCTCGCCGTGATCCTCTCACCGGTTTATTTAATCGTCAGCATTTTATCGAACTGTTGGAGAAAGCTCTGGCAAAAGCCATGGAAACACATACACGGAGTGTGTGTTTTTACATCGCTCTGGATAATTTTAGTTCCATCAGAGAAAAGGCCGGGGTGGCCGGTGCCGGTGCTGATCCGGTGATGAAAAACCTCGCTAAAATTATCAGTGATTTATCTCATGGTGGTGCCTTGGCACGGTTTGGTGAAGGCACGTTCACCTTGCTGATGGCGGATAAAGACGGCAAAAAATACACCAATGCTGGCATGATTGCCGAAAAAATCTGCAAGGCAGTAGAAGCCTGTGTCACCGAATTGAGCGATCAATCAGTTGTTGTCACTTGTAGTGTCGGTATTACCCAAGTTCTCGCCTCCGCCGCCAGTGCCCAAGATGTACTCAATGACGCTCACGCCGCTTGTAAACTCGCTATGGAACCGGGTGGAAACCGTTTTGAAATCTACAAGCCTCGTCAGTCTGACGACAAAACTATTGATATGTCAGATATCAAGAGGTTGATTGAAACGGCCATTGAGGATAGTCGCTTGTCACTGCGTTATCAACCGATTGTCAGTTTGCATGGTGAAAACCAAGAACTTTATGAAGTCTTTTTGCGAATGGTGGATTATGATGGCAAAACGGTTCCTACTGGAGAGCTATTTAATGTGGCCGAAAATTCCAATTTAAGTGCCATGTTGGATAAATGGGTGCTTGAACAATCTATTAAGGCTTTAGCGGAACAAGAGAAAAAGGGGCATAAAACTCACTTGTTCATCAAGCTGTCTGATCAAGCAATCAAGGATGAAACCATATTGCTGTATATCAGAAAACTACTCAAATCTTCTGGTTTACCAGGAGAACGTCTTATTCTTGAGATCAGTGAATCGGTAGCGATTGGACAGATTAAATTAGCCAAGGCTTTTATCAGCCAATTAAAAACCTTTGGCTGCCAATCGGCACTGGAACACTTTGGTAATGGACTCAATTCTGAAACGACGCTCAAACATCTGCAAAGTGTCAATTATGTGAAAATTGACTCCTCTTATAGCAAGGGGCTATCGACAAATACTGAAAATCAAGAGGCGGTACAAAAAATGGTCGAATTGGCACATGAATTGGATAAACAAACCATTGCCGAAGCAGTGGAAGATGCGAACAGTTTGACGATATTATGGTCATCTGAAGTTGATTTTGCACAAGGGCATTACATTCAAGAGCCGATCGAGGAGTTGGAATTTGATTTTGAAGAGGAAGAATAGTCCCTTTTTCTGCTAAAGCTTAAACTTGACCGGTTTTTAAAACCGGTCATATCTGGTTTCCAGTTGATTACAATAATCGTTTTACAAACACTTTGGATTTGCGCTGATAATTGTATAAACTCAGTTTCTCAATCGGCAACGATTCCAAATCAGCCACCATAAATCCTCTTTCCAAAAACCAATGAGCAGTTTGCGTGGTTAATACAAAAACGCTCCTCATTCCTAATTGTAGTGCCTCACGTTCCAAAAAAGCCAGTAACGCGTCGCCTCGTTTCTCGCCTCGATAAGAACTGTGTACCGCCAAACCAGCTAATTCAGCCATGCCATCCTCAACAAAAGGATATAGAGCCGCACAAGCGATAATCATACCATCGCGTTCTTGCACCGTAAACTGACTTATTTCCATTTCTAACTTTTCACGGGAACGACGTACCAAAACCCCAGCCTCTTCCAAAGGTTCAATCAATTCCAATAAACCGCCAATATCATCTATGGTTGCTTTGCGAATATGTTCAAACAAATCGGTGCTAATAAGAGTGCCGATACCCTCCCTAGTAAACAATTCCAGCAATAATACCCCCTCAATGGGTCGCGAAACCAGATGCACCCGTTCTACACCATTTTGACAAGCTTGCACCGCATGAGTCAATTGTCTTTTACTCTCAAAATCAAACTCATTTTTCAGCCGCTGTTGCGCTTCAACTACTGTTAATTGCCGTATTAATTGCCCAGTACGGTCAAAAAGGCCGGGATGTTCTATCAGACAAATCCATTTAGCTGCCCGTAAAGCAATAGCAACACTGGTTGCAACATCCTCCGTGAGTAAATTAAAAGCTTCCCCGGTGGGAGAATAGCCTATCGGAGAAATCAGCACAATATTGCCTTCATCCAGTCGGCGCGTAATGGCAGCCGCATCAACGCGGCGGACTTCTCCAGTATAACCATAATCGATACCATCGCGCACCCCGATGGGACGAGCCGTTATAAAATTACCGGAAGCAGTACTAATGCGAACATCCGCCATAGGAGAATTACTTAAGCCCATTGACAATAAACTCTCTATTTCTGTGCGAACTTCGCCGCTGGCAGCTTTAACACATTTCAATGCTGCTTCATCCGTAATACGTGTACCTTCTTGATAGCGTGATTGCAGCCCATGCGCTTGCAAACATTGTTCGATTTGTGGGCGGATACCATGTACCAACACTAAGCGTATGCCTAAACTACTCAACAACGCAATATCGTGAATAAAATATGAAAAATGGGCACTCTGGATCGCTTCCCCGCCAAAACAAATCACAAAAGTACGCCCACGATGAGCATGAATATAGGGTGACGCACTGCGAAACCAGTTAATAAATTGTTGGGGATTGTTTGAGTTTTGAACGGTGGTATGAATCATTCTAGGTTTTTTTTAAAATTGGACTGAACGAGCAAAGTTTTTTTCATTTAAGCAGTAGTAGGCGATTTATCGCCAAACCAATTTTTTGACATAATTTCTCAATCCAAGTCAAGTCAAAAAAAAATGGCTAATTACCCATTCCCAATTCCTCAGATTTGACGAATCAAAAAAAACCGTCTACGCTTTTAATTATGAACCAAAAAATTCTCATGGCAACTCAATCAAGCCCTTAATACAATACAAATGCTACATTGCTTTTGGGAGTAATCGCAATGTGTGGCGGTTATGTTTTGACTCGCCTAAACAAGGATAATTCCAAAAACTTCTAAAGAAAAAATTCGGAAAACTTAATAACTGGCCCAGATTATAAATCTGAGCCAAATTCAAAAAATTGGCATGGCCAACGAATTTTCCGAATTTTTCAGTTTTTCTACCGGATGAAAACAATGACAGTTAAAATAAACAAATCACCCTCAAAAGTACATCTAAAGGGAAACGGTGAACCTTCTCTTCCAGCTTTGAAAGAAGAAAATTCACGGCTGAAAACGGATATCTCACGATTGCGAATTGAGAAAGCGCGATTGAAGGAAGACAATTCTCAATTGAAAGCCGAAAATGTTCAATTGAGAAACGACAATTCGCAATTGAAAGTGGATAATTTACAATTGAAAGAGGATTTGTGTTTGATACGCGAAGAACTCAACGAGGAAAGGGATATCTCAGAACACCAAGAAATTGAACTCGCCAGAGGTAATGCTCTGTATTATATGTTGCAAGACGAATATTTGAGGACTGAATCCCCATAACCCTCTAGGAAATTCAAATAGTCCGTAACCTATCATCCCATCATTTGGTCACTTATTGATTTATATTTTTAGTTTTAGACCAGACCGGTTTTCAAAACCGGTCTGTCAAAAACTTTAGGGTACAGAAGCTCATGGAGGCAATTATTTTACGCAAATCACTGAAATATAAGTATTTAATTCTATGAACTGGGTCAGATAGAATAGAATTTTGGCAATCATAAAACATTTGGGGTTGAAAACGCAGCTATAGACCAAAATTATATATCAAAGAAATCCGTTTTTTTGAAGTTGACTTGGATTTCTTCAATAATGATGAACAACAAATTGACTTAAACAACTGGAATCAAAAGGAATCCAAATGGAACATACATTGCCAGCCTTACCTTACGAGCTCAACGCCCTAGAACCACATATCTCCAAAGAAACCTTGGAATATCATTACGGCAAACATCACCAAACTTACGTGACTAACTTGAATAACCTGATTAACGGGACCGAATTTGCCGACATGTCACTGGAAGACATTATTAAAAAGTCCTCTGGTGGCATTTTCAACAACTCAGCCCAAGTGTGGAATCACAGCTTTTATTGGAACTGTTTGAGTCCCAATGGGGGTGGACAACCTGCCGGTGCTTTGGCAGATGCCATTAACAGCACGTTTGGCTCCGTTGATAAGTTCAAAGAAGAATTTTCCAAAACGGCGGTAACAACATTTGGCTCCGGTTGGGGTTGGCTGGTGAAAAATGCCGACGGTAGTTTAGCTTTGGTAAGCACCAGTAATGCTGGTACGCCGATGACTTCCGGGCAAACCGCGCTACTCACTTGCGATGTATGGGAACACGCCTATTATATTGACTACCGCAACGCTCGTCCCAAATATGTTGAAGCGTTCTGGAATTTGGTCAATTGGGACTTTGTAGCTAAAAATTTCGCTTAACTGTAAAAAACCCAGTTTTTTGAAAAACTGGGTTTTTATTGGAGCCTTTTAAAAACCTGGTTGGAAAAACTGGGTTTTTTTTGGTTGAAAGAGAAAGTTTTCTAAAAAATAGGACTGATTTCTTTGAAAATTATAAATGTTAAAAAAACTTTCACATATCGACTTATTGACTATCACCACTTTTCAAACCATTATCTTCGTCAGCCTCTTCTGAACCGTTGCCACTAACTACCCTAGCACTGACTACCATCAAAAGAATTCCCACCACCATCATCATAATCCAGATATAAGCTGGCACCTCGGTAAAAACCAATAAGATGCCGCCAGCCGTTACAACGATTAATCCAATTATTAGGATTATTAATCCACCTAAAATTTTCATGGTTTAGCCTCATCATAAATCATACCGCTTTCAAATTAAGCGACGACAGTTAGTATTAAACACCAAAACCACCAAATTAAAGCCAAGAAAATCAATGAAATCTTGACAGACAATAATTATTGAGAGTATTATTAATTTAAAACTTAGACTTGATTAGCCTCAAAATCG
>Ga0233403_10001153_pt1 | contig 12394 bp, 7 predicted proteins | sample Na_oxic_1_MG_FD_179866 | JGI IMG/M metagenome (GOLD analysis project Ga0233403, IMG submission 179866) | Seawater microbial communities from Saanich Inlet, British Columbia, Canada - Na_oxic_1_MG | ecosystem: Environmental > Aquatic > Marine > Inlet | place: Canada: British Columbia | collected...
CATTAACCAGGTTAAATTTTGGTTAAAATAGCTTGTAAATAGCTGATTTATAAAATATTTTTCTAAAAAACACAGTATTTTACTTATCAGCATTAAGCATTAAGCATTAAGCATTAATCATTAACCATTAACCATTAACCATTAACCATTAACCATTAATAAAGGAGTGTAAGAAATGACTACTCACTTGATTTTGAAACCGGCTCGATTTTTGATGCCATCCCTTCTGATTGTGTTGGCATTATTTTCTATGCCTACTAAAGCAGAAGACACGGGAGTTGTAGATGATCCTGATAATGGCATACTGACTGATCCACCAACAACAGCGCCATCATCACCTGCGCCATCATCACCACCACCATCTTCATCACATCCACCCCCTACCTATCAACTCACAGTGGAGAAAGTGGGTATGGGCACGATTCAGGGTAAAGGCATCCATTGTGGCAGTGATTGTCTCGAACGCTATATTATTGATACACCCGTCACTTTAACTGCTATTCCGGCAGATGCTTTTCGCTTCACTGGTTGGAAGGGTGATTGTGATACATCAGGGCAAGTGCAAATGACTGCTGATAAGTTTTGTACCGCGATCTTTACCCCGTATTCTGCGGGTTATGCTTCAACCCCGCCTGTGGGAACCGATTTGAATTTTGGGCAGACGATGGTAGGCAAAGCGATTAATCTGAGGCTTGTTGTGGAGGAAACAGGTGATTTGCCTTTAAAACTCAAAAGCGCCCTGTTTGTCGATCAACAAGCAGATGCGTTTCGCATCCTCAGTGGCAAGCCTCCTGTTATCATTCCCAATGCCGGCAAAGCGCATGGTTTGCTTTTGCAATGCCTACCCCAGACTGACGGGATTCATGAAACGACTTTGATCTTAACCACTAATGATCCAAGTCAAACTACGATCCGATATCCGGTTACCTGTGAAGGGGTTAAAAAGGTGTTTATCGCTTATGATTCGGAACCGGCACCCAGTAGCACTTTGAATTGGACTAGCGTAGTCGGCATGCCCAGTGTGGTGTCGTTAACCGTTTCAGAAACGGGCACCGATACCCTAGATATCTTAGAAGCCAGTTTCAGTGGGCAACATGCTTCTGATTTCAGTCTGATAGAGGCTAAACTGCCTTTGAGTTTACCTGATGGGGATTCGTCACAAACACTGAAAGTACACTGTCTTCCCAGTGTTGTCGGTGTGCGTGAAGCGACGTTGACTTTAACCACGACTGATCCCGTTCAACCGACAGTGACTTATACCTTGAAGTGTACCGGCCTGAAACCGGCCACTTATGCGTCTGAACCCGTGCCCAGCAGTACACTCTCTATGCGTGCCAAGGTGGGACAAAGTGGTGTGGTTGATTTAAAGATTGTAGAAGTGGGCGATAGCCCCTTAGAAATTACCCAGAGTCAGTTGACTGGTGAGCATAAAGCAGAATTCAGCATACCGGCCGGTCAGCTACCGCTTACTATTTCAGAAGGGGAGCCAGCGCATACGCTGACAGTGCAGTGTATTCCTCGCGCTTTGGGCACACGGACGGCCACTTTGAGCCTGATGACTAATGATCCCGCACAGCCTACTGTCACTTATCCTTTACAGTGTCTCGGCCTGGGTACACCAGGTTATAGCTCTGTACCCGCACCTGAAAGTACCTTAGCATTCGGGCGTAGCCTAGTGGGCACTGCCATTACGCATTCATTGACGATTCAAGAAACAGGAAACACAACCTTAACCCTGAATGAAAGTCGTTTGTCTGGCACACACGCCAGCGATTTTCGTGTTGTCACTTTGCCGTTATCACTCAACGATGGTGACGCGGCACAGCCGATCACGTTGGAATGTGTGCCTTCAGAAGCAGGAGATCGGGTAGCCACTTTGCACTTAACCACGAATGATCCCGTCTTGCCCAGCATTTCATATACCTTGACTTGTGAGGGCCTTGATCCAGCACGTCACCACCCGCCCACTGATATTGTGTTATCCAACAACACCGTACTGGCTAACGTGAAAGTGGATACCCTGATCGGCCACTTATCCACCGTTGATCCCGATCCAAGCGATGAACATCGCTATACCTTAACGGCCAGCGGCCCCTTTAAAATCGTTGACAACCAATTACGAGTGGCCGCCGTTTTAACGGCCGGTGATGACCCGATCACCATTACTACCACAGATAGTACGGAATTGGCTTTCACGAAAAACTTCAGCATTCAGGTGACGAAGACGATCATCACGACTGAGGTTCAGGCCAATCGACAACCGGCTGATATCAGCCTCTCTAACGACACGCTGTCACAAAACAGTGAGATAGGTACCCCAATCGGTTTAGTCTCTACCCTTGATTTTGATCGCCATGATGTTCACAGCTACACTTTAACCGACGATGCAGGAGGGCGATTTCAGATAGTCGATAACCAATTGCAACTCGCCAGTGAAGTCGAGATCAAGCCTTATACGATTACCATCACCACAACAGACAAAGCCGGTAGCACGTTGAGCAAAGACTTCATTATCACAATCCACGGCAATGAAGCCCCCATTGATATCTTATTATTGGGTGAAACGGTAGAAAAAAAGACGCCGACAGGGGCCTGGGTAAGTACCTTGTACACGGTTGACCCCAATCCAGATGATGAACATCGCTACACTTTAAATAACGATGCCAAAGGCAGATTTAAGATTATCGGTAATGAATTGCGCGTCGCTGACAAATCAGTGGGTTTTAAATCAGGCGCGACGTATCCGATTACAATCACCACCACCGATCCTGGCAAACTGTCTTTTCGCAAAGAGTTCACGATTCAAGTCTGTGATCAAGCGCATGCCCTCTATCACGTTGAAGAAAATCGTCTGTTTATGCCTTTATTAGATGTTTGGCTATTTGATCCCATTACCCAACAAGCCCTTAAAGAAGTTGGCGTGTTCAAAGGCGATTTAATGCTGATAACCGGCACCGAAGATTTAAAGGTTGTCACCGACAGTTTGGCATTTTTATATACCTTGCCCAAACCTTCAGCCTGTCACGCCCGTTATCAAAATAACCGATTTTATATACCCTACCTAGATGTGCCCTCAGTCAGTGCCTGGCCCAAGACGCGCTCACCAGCGCAAATACAAACCTTTGCAGTGGTTTTAAAAGCATTGTCAACGGATTACACTGTGTTTCACCTTGAAAGCTATAAAATAAGGTAGTGGATAGTCTTTGCCACGGAAAAACACGGAAAAACACGGAAATATTCCGTGCTTTCTGTGTCATTCCGTGGCTAATCTCTCAATTTAAAATTGAGCCGCACCTAGAATTTTGATGAAAGTGGTAATGCACTTTCATTAAGAATAGAATATAAGTATTAAATAATTTTCTTAATCATTTATACAGAACCATCAATCCCATCCTTCTTTAGGAACTGTTTGATTTTCCTATTGAAAAGGGCTAGAGGTGTTAGGAAAGCTCAGGCATGACAAATAAAATTAATATTCAAAGTGACAACGGAAACGATTTTTATAAACTCGGTATCGCAATGCTGTTTCTCATCATGGTGATGTTATACACCCTGATTTATCAAAGTGGTATGCCATTTTTGGCATTTGTCACCATGATCGGCGGCTATATGGCTTTGAATATTGGCGCAAATGATGTTGCTAACAATGTTGGCCCTGCTGTGGGTTCTAAAGCACTCACATTGGGGGGGGCTATTATCATTGCCACCATTTTTGAAGCCAGTGGGGCATTAATTGCCGGTGGCGATGTGGTTAGCACCATTAACAAGGGTATTATTGATCCTAATCTGATTGCTGATGCCAATGTTTTTATTATGATCATGTTAGCCGCGCTTTTAGGGGGCGCACTCTGGCTCAATATAGCCACTGCTGTAGGGGCACCGGTTTCGACTACACACTCTATTGTGGGGGGTATTATCGGTGCAGGCATGGTATCAAGTGGTTTGGACATTGTGAATTGGGCAACGATGGCAAAAATTGCGGCCAGTTGGATCATTTCTCCCATTTTAGGGGGGTTTGTTGCTGCGCTATTTCTCTACATCATTCAAGACAGAATCTTTCATCAAGAAGATACGCTTGAATCCGCTAAAAAGGTGCTGCCCTTTTTAATTGCCATCATGGGTTTTGCTTTTATCACTTATTTAGCACTCAAGGGCCTTAAAAAAATTGTCAAACTTGATCTCACAACCGCTTTGTTCATCGGTGCCCTATCTGGCATTGTGACTTATCTGATTGTCAAACCGCTTATTATTAAAGCCTCAAAACGGCTATCCAATCAGAAAACGGATATTAACCAACTTTTCACCATGCCCTTGATTTTTGCCGCTGCACTTTTATGTTTTGCACATGGTGCCAATGATGTCGCTAATGCTATTGGCCCCGTTTCGGCCATTTACGATACCCTAGAAAGTGGCGAAATTGCTAAAAACGCGGCTATTCCATTGTGGGTAATGGTGATTGGCGCGTTGGGCATTGCGCTTGGCTTAGCCATTTATGGGCCTAAATTGATTAAAACGGTGGGCAGTGAAATTACTGATCTCGATCAAACAAGAGCTTGGGCCATTGCCATGTCTTCAGCCATTGTGGTGATTATTGCCTCAAGCTTAGGCCTACCTGTGAGTTCGACACATATTGCCATTGGTGGTGTTTTTGGTGTGGGGTATTTGCGCTATTATCTTTATTATAAGTATAAAGATGAAATTGAAGGGGTAAAGGCACATCATCTCAAATCCATCAATAAAAAACTGTTCAAGTGGCATAACAAGTTAGCTGGTTTGGAAGATGAAAATGACAGAAGGCTACTTTTAAATCGGATAGCCATGAAGGAACAAGAATTAAAGACAGTGAAAACCAATGGCCAAATCAGCTTGACCAAGAAAGAGATGAAAAAAGTGGCTAAAATTAAAAGAAAGCAGTATATCAGGGGACAAGTGCTGGTCAAGATTGTAACCGCTTGGTTAGTCACAGTGCCCATGTCAGCACTCATTGGCGGGATTTTGTATTATGGTATTAGTTTAATGTGGGCAATCGAACAGTGAACAGTTATCAGTTTCACGCAAAAGTTGCGCGCAACTTTTGCGTGGCGTCAGTTATCCGTTATCAGTTATCATAGTTGCCCTGTTTTTTTGAAAACACTTGCAAAATTTTAAACCTAGTACATCGTCACAGACATTTTGTCTGGTTATGTCGGGTGGGTAGAACATAACGATACTTCGTTACGCGAAGCTAAACCCACCTTACTTGCAAAACTCTGACGTGCAACCACAAATCAATGATTTACAGTGTATCTGCTTTTGATAACTGATAACTGATAACTGATAACTGATAACTGATAACTGATAACTGATAACTGATAACTGATAACTGTCAACGGGTATGCTTCAACAATTACAAGCCTATCGGCAATTCTTTGATGAAGCCGATGAAATACAGAAAGCCCAGTGGGTAGCCAGTACACTTATTTGGTGGCCTTTATTAATGCCTACTTTGGCATCTGGATTAAGACTGTTGCCTCATTCTGCTCACGTTTCCGTTTATATCAGCCTGAGTGCCTTATTAATGATTTGTTGGCTATTAACAGGATCATTCAAAATCAAGCCATATGAAAACGTCAAGTTCAGCGTTGCATTGATTGTCGCACTCTGTATTGCATTTGTGGTGGCTATAGGGATTGCTCAAGCTGTCGCACTCGCCACAACATTTTGTTTTGCAGAAACGCTGGTTGTCATTGCCGCAATTGTCGTGGCACAGAGTATTATCGCAAGCTGTGTCGGTGGCATGGTATTCGTTGTCGCTGTCGGTGTGACAATGGGTATAGCCATCGGTGTCGTCGGTAGCATTGCAGGCAGTGTGGCTGCCTTTATCGCCAGTTGCGAAGCCCTCATCGTGGGCCTTATTGTATTCGGTATGATGGGCGGAAAGCTTGAAAACCTTGAAAACCATTTAAAAACGCTTCAGGCTTCAATACTCGCTCGCCTCGTTTTTTGGCTAATGATGCTCGCTCACCTCTTTTTGATTGGATTATACGTTATTGGATTACTTCGTCTTTAAAAGGTAATCCTTATTAAATATGAGAAATAGTGTTTGAACGAAAACTTTTTTAATATCAGTAAAACCCAAAACTGGCATGAACAGTGTTTCACTTAACCCGTTTTTGCGCGCAAAATCTTTTACCTCTGTGTACCTCTGTGTACCTCTGTGTACTCAGTGTTGAGGTTTTTTATTCAAATCCCCCCTTCAACACAGAGATCACGGAGTACCACAGAGTACCACAGAGTATTCAAAGCCTTGATAACTGATAACTGATAACTGATAACTGGTAACTGATAACTGATTGCATAATATGTGACAAAGTCAAATTAATTTATTATTATGAATGTCTAAAACCTAAATAGTAATTCTACTTTGTCAGAATTCAGCATTACTCATTGATTTATAAGAAAACGCTAATAAATCAGTGAATTTAATAAAATCAATCACTTAGCCTATAATCTGACAAAGTAGAAGTAAATAAACAATTATTGGCCAATTCCAAAAAGGGTCAATGCCACAAACTCTGTTGCTCAAAAAAGCTAATCAGTCATTTTAGATCAAAAAATCAGTAGGCCGCATATATCAAGGTCAATAGCCACTTAGATTATGTGTTTTATTGATGTATTAAAAGGTCATTTTGTTATGCCAGTTTATCGAATCCAGATTAAAAATAAGAACGCGGAAAATCGCATGATGTCAGTCACGCTGCTACAAGCATTATTGTCTGTTCTCATTGAAGGCAGTAAGGGTGCTTTACGCTTGCGTACTGAAGGGCGAAGTATGATGCGCGGTGCGCCACCTCAATGGATTAAGACAGCAACACAATTTTCTATCGCATTCCAAGAAAATCAACTTGAAGTGGAATCGCTTCCCTTGCTTGAAGTGGTACCAGAGTTGTTTGAAAAAAGTGGCATGTTTCCAGAACTCAATCCTGAGTGGAGTAGCCTAGATTACTTTCAAGAAAGTTTAACAAGCGCAATCCTCACCTTAAACCTTTCCCAATATCACAAAATGGGGAACAGTAGAATGGTGGAATCCATCTATGATTCCCCCTTATTATATGCATTTCAACGTTTTCGTTATGTTTTCAATCAAGGGGCCGCCTTGGTTCAGTTTGTCAATGGCAAAGGGCTCCAAATTACGCCAGAAAGTGTCACGGCTTTCAAAGAACTAGAGGCCAATCTCCCTCCCCCCACTAAAGTCAAAGTGGCTGGCAAATTGCAAGCGATTAGAATGTCTGATCGGACATTCAGACTGAGTACCGCTCAACATCAACAAGTTATCAAAGGGATAGTTAAACCTCTGATTCAAAAAGCCGCGCAAGCACTGTTAAGTAAAGAGGTATTAGTTTCAGGATTAGCCTATTTTACCAGCAATGGAAAGATACTACGTATTGAAGCTGACCATGTTTTAATGGCAGGAGAAGATGAGCTCGCCTCTTATGGTAAATTACCCTCATTCTTGTCTGTTCTAGAACCCAAAAAGCCCGATCCAAAACCGCTGATTAAGGAAGTACCCCAAGAACCGCAAATAATTCAAACTCAGGTTAAAACAACGCCCCAAACATCGGGAAACGATGATGAAATGGTTCAATGGCGAGAACGGTTCTCATAATGGCGTACTGCGCTGTAGCATAGTACGAATAGGCATGATTTAGGTGGGCAACAGCCCACCCTACATAATAGACAGTATACCGATTAAATTTAAGTTTCGCGCCAAAAGTTTTGCGCGCAAAACTTTTGGCGCGAATTGATTTTATTGCGTTTCGCAAAATAGGAATATTAATAAAATCAATAAGTTGTATTAAATTGGTATAAACTCTAATGATAAGTGATTTAAGATATGGAAAATACTTTAAAACGTTTACTATTGGTAGAAACTGAGGCAGAAGAACGGGTTGCCAAAGCACAAACCGAGCGTGAACAACTTATTCAACAAGCTTTACAAAAAGCACATGAACTTGAACAGCACGCTAAAATACCAGAATTACAGGCGAGTTTTTTAAAAAAAGCGGAAACCCGTGCAACTCAAACCATAGCTGAATTAAATAAACGGTATGAGGAGCGAAAAGAACGTCTGCGTCAGCTCGCAGAAGACAATCAACAAAAAGCGTTAGAAGCCGCTGTACATTTACTCATGCAGGTAGGTAAATGACTCATTATGCTTATCTCAATGCCCGTGTTTCAATCTTAGCAGACGGTTTGCTTTCAGAGACACGCTTAACGGCATTATTGAACCAACCACTTGGACAGCAACATACCGGCAATTCGACACTTGATGAACTGCTCAACAACAATACTGTTGAACAAAATCTGATAGAACAAGCTTGGTTAATGCGTATGTTGGCTGATTTTCAAGTATTGGTACGTCCCTTGTCAGGCGCGGATCGTGACTTGCTCATGTATTGGTTTCATAAGTGCGACATCGCGAATCTCAAAGCCATAGTGCGCGGCAAAATTGCCGGCTTGGATGCCGTAGCGATTTCAGAGCAATTGTTAGAATTAGGGCCACTGAGCGCCTTACCCATTGAACAATTGTTACGCACTGAAGATATTGGTGAATTACTGCGACGTTTGGAAAAGAGTCCTTATGGTAATATTGCCCGTCAAGCACGGCGCGTGTTTGAAAAAGAGCATCAACTCTATTCTTTAGATGCCGCAATTGATCGCCATTATTTGTTAGGATTTTTGCAAAAAATCCGTGCCCTTGATACCAAACAACGCCAGCATTTATTACCGCTGGTGAGCATATTTATGGATCGTTTTAATTTGCTCTGGCTACTACGTTATCGCTTCGCCTATAATTTATCGGCAGCCGAAACGTATTACTTACTGATTCCAACCCCCTATCAGTTTAATAGCAGCCGCTTGCAAAGTTTAGTGGAATTAAATTCATTAGCAGACGTTTTGGCTCATTTGCCAGAACCGCTTTATCACTTATTGGCAGATGCGAACAACACTTATACGGTTGATCAGCGGCTTATCATGGAAATACGACGAGTGGCCGATATAACCCTAAAATTGCACAGTTTCACTTTAGCTAAAGCATTCGCTTACGTGCTACTGCGCGAGATGGAAATGCGACGAGTGATGGCGATTATAAAAGGTAAACGATTGAATTTAAAAAATAATACCATCCAAGAAGCCGCTGAATCGTCGTCAGCATTGATGGCATAACTACAAGGATTGTTTATAAGAAAGGATTTGTTCGTTGATTATTCGATGATTATTCGATATTTCTTATTTCATTTGTAAATCAAATAGTTATCTATCCTTTATTATAAACAATCCTTGTAGTTATATCTTGTAGTTATACTGCACGCGGTCATAAATTAAAATTTTATGTAGGGTGGGTAACGTGTTTTTGTTGCCCACCATCTTCATTAAAATGTTCAGTTTGTTACCGCGCTAAGTATACATGATGATAAATCCTTTATTATAAACAATCCTTGTAGTTATACTATGTTTAAACCTCTCTCCATGCAACATGTTTCCCTCAAGTTATTAACTGAGGATGTCCCATTAGCCGCACAAGTGCTGGCAGATTGCGGCCTGTTTAACCCTGAAACCACCACTGAAGCTAACGCGGAAGAATTGCCAGAACAACCAGGTGCAGAGTTTTATCGCGTATTCAGCAATGCTCGTAGCCGTTTCGAGAAAATATGCTCACGCAGTGGTTTTACAAAACCGGTCAATATAGCCCCCTATAGCAAAGTTGAACTGGCCGAACTTGAAAACATTAATGACAAATTATGCCAAATCTGGTTACAAATTTCTAAACTTGAAGAACAATTACACCAGTTTAACGAGCAACAAACCGCTTTAAAGCAATTACTTGAAACGCTCAAAATCTTTAGCAAACTGGATGTCGATTTAAAATTATTCCAAGAATCCGCGCAATTTTTGAATCTGCATATCGGCACCGTGCCGATTGAAAATATTGAGCATCTTATTGAAGCCATAGCCTTAGCCGAACATTTTATAGACATTTTTCACCGCGATGAGCATATCGCTTACTTAGTCGTAGCAGGGCCCGATGAGCATCAAGAAAAAGTTCACGCCATATTAGAACATGCTGACTTTCAACCCCTACCCATTCCACCTGAATTTCATGATCACCCTCAACAAGTCCACACTGAATTAACGGCGAAACAAAAGCAATTACAAGAACAAATTGAAGCCGTAGAAGGCACAATCCAAAAATTAGTGATACAAAACAGGCCTCTCTTAGAACAGGCCTATCAAACCTTAAATCACGCTGCCGCCTACGCTAAATTAACGGAAACCTATCGAGGGCGAGGACAACTCGCCTTGATTGAAGGTTGGTTTCCCCGCAACGATTTATCCCAGCTTGAAACCGCATTGAATGACAAACTTAATTGTCCCTATGTCTTCAGCACGCGCAAACCCAGCCCTTCTGAATATCGGCAAGTGCCCTCCTTGATACGCCATCATCGGCTTTTAGCGCCCTACATTGCACTGGTCAAAAATTATGGCCCACCGCGCTATGGAGAATTTGATCCAACAGTCTTGTTCGCCATTACGTTTATACTCATGTTTGGCACCATGTTCGGCGATGTCGGACACGGCGCATTGATAGCCACAGCAGGTTGGTATTTCCGCGACAAATTAAAAACCTTTACCCCATTTTTAATTGTTGCCGGATTCTCATCCATATTCTTTGGGTTTTTATACGGCAGTATTTTTGGCTACGAAGAAGTCATACTCCCAGCACTTTGGCTCTCCCCCATTCACAATCCAAACGTCATGTTACTCATAGCCCTCTACTGGGGCATCGGATTTATATTACTCGCCACCCTGATTACCGTCATCAATCGCTGGCGAGAAGGGGATTATGCCAGTGCCCTGTTTAACAATACCGGCCTAGCCGGCATCTTATTATATTTAGGGGGATTTTATGCCATTCAAAAATGGATGGCGACAGACACATTCGACACCGATCAACAACTGGCCCTGTTACTGCCCTTAATGATCATACTGGGGTACAAATGGTACGAAAACAAAATGCCGTTCACAGAACGCCTGTTAGTCACCTTAATAGAAGGGCTAGAATCGGTAATCAACTACCTCGCGAATACGCTCTCCTTTTTGCGCGTAGCCGCATTCAGCCTCAATCACGCCGCATTAGCCATCGCCGTATTTACCTTAGCCAACATGATGGGCAGCCCCAGTGATTGGTTAGTCAGCCAAATAGGAGAAAGCTGGGCCAACGTGATAGGCACAATCGCCAATTGGCTTATCATTATATTAGGCAACTTATTCATAGTGATACTAGAAGGGGCAATTGTCACCATTCAAGTCTTGCGTTTAGAATACTACGAAGGGTTTTCACGCTTTTTCAGTGGCGACGGGCGCACTTTTAGCCCATTAACTGTGGGGCTCAAATAGTACAACGAATTACGGGGATAAACGAATTGAGTACAACGAAACGTCGTTTTCCTCGCTTATTACGGGCCAATAAACGAATTTAAAAACTTAAAACTCGCACAGAGTCCTTAATAATTTTAAGGTTGATAGCTCTAATATTAATTCGTTTATCCCCGTAATTCGTTGTACTAGACGATGGACGTACTTTTAGCCCACTAACCGTAGTAAAACTCCTCTGTGAAACTCTGTGTTCCTCCGTGTACTCTGTGTTGAAAAAATTCAGTTGCCTTTGGCGCTTTTCTCAATATGGAACACAACGTTACTCAGTGGTTTATGACTGGGACGGCAATTGGCGTGTTTTTCGACCAAACGAAAATCCATTATTCCAACCTGGCTGGGGGCCTCACCAATGAAAAAATCTCATCAAATATCGACTGAAAAAACCTTTGAGATCGGTGATCGTTTGTATATGGCTGAATTAAAAAAGAGATTAACCAATGAACAATCACAGCGATTCTTTGCGAATAGTCTTTGCCATGTTGGGCCTTACATTGATAATCAGGCTACACGTTCTTTACTGTCAAAAGCACAAGCTAACGCATTAACCGAATTAGGATTCTGTGATTTTGAATCAAAAGCGACTAATAAACGTCTGGTCGGTTTACTCACCTATATCCGCGAAAAGTCGCACCAAATCCTGTCGGATAACGACTTATTGGATGAATGTTCCGAGAATGCATTCCAGAGCAATGTGATTTTCTTTATGATATTAACCGAAGAGGGTGAAACATTAGTTCATTGGCGACTGAAAAAACGCCGTACCACAAGCGTCGCCAGAACACCTCGGAGAAATAATGAATCTTTTGTAAATATTGGTACCAGCCATGACACGAGCGACTTTGCATGTGATTCCATTAAACTATGGTGGCAGACGATGGGAAAAACTCAGTACCCTAATGCCACATCAATTTTAATA
>Ga0233403_10001155_pt1 | contig 12391 bp, 7 predicted proteins | sample Na_oxic_1_MG_FD_179866 | JGI IMG/M metagenome (GOLD analysis project Ga0233403, IMG submission 179866) | Seawater microbial communities from Saanich Inlet, British Columbia, Canada - Na_oxic_1_MG | ecosystem: Environmental > Aquatic > Marine > Inlet | place: Canada: British Columbia | collected...
AAGAAATAACCGCAATTACACCAGAGCCACAAAATGTAATCTCGTCAACTAGGCGTTGGAATTTTTTGCGTGGTATTCTCAAGTCATCATCTCTATGCGCTATTTCCCAACCAAAGAATGATTCTGACTCAATCTGTTCTGGTTTTATTTCAACAAGTTCTGCCATTTTTTTGGTAAGTTTTTTTCGTATATAACGACCAATCGCAGAGATTTTCTCATCATTGACAACATACGTCCACCCTAAAATAAAACAAACCCAAGGTAGGATCAGAAATGCATAATAATGCGATTGATGAGTCATTGCGTATGAAATAATACCACCAAATGTAATTAAAGTAACATACAGCAAGTTATCCCGAAAACGCATCCGTGCAATTTGTTCATCTTTGAGCTTAACGTACTCTTCAAGATAAGATAATATTCGCGCTTCTCGTACATCGCTTATATCTCTTTTGAGTAGAGAATTGTCGTTGATTGACATGTTTAATTTTTCCTTTGGGCAAATATAATTATTTGTTCTTTTTTATTGGAGGAACCGGGCCACTTTCTAAGAAGGCACGGGTATAGGATGCAGCAACGTCACTGGCACGTTGTCCATATTTTTTTTGGTCAGAATTTTTATCTTCATCTCCAAAATCTGAAATTGCACGTATTATCATAAAGTTGGGTTTTATTTTTGGTTCTTCTAATGCTCCTGCTATAGCACTACCTTCCATTTCAAATCCCCACCAATTCTTTTTCCAAACCGTTTTAAAATAATTTATTGTTTCCTGATCGTTTATTCTTTTTCCAAAAGAAACCATAAAGCCACCACGGTGCAAATTTGAATCAACCTTTAATTGTTGATCCTTAATATATTCATTCCATGAGCTTATGTTGCTTTCATCAAGTAAATTATCCGACACATCGTACTTATCCCAAGAAGAAGTAGAGAACTCTTTAGTAGCATTAATAATATTTTCAGGAATAATAATATCACCAATATCAACCCTATCTCGCACACCACTTGCAATACCAACTAGCAAGACATTTTGTGGTTTCCAACGTTCTACCCATGAAAATGTTTTAATTGCAGTTTTTGCTGGTTCTATTTTTCTTGTGAGAAAACTTAAACAAACTACAATTACATTATAAACAGTACCATCTTTTGTTGGTACTTCTATAAAAGATTGGGTGCTATCAATCTGAATACTGTTGTCAAATTTAGATAATACTGCGCTAAATTCTTCTTTTAAAGCGGTAATGATAAGAAAATCCACTTTGTTTTGAAGTTTTTCAGTTAATCTTCTTGAACAAATAGGAGCACTTTCTAAGAAAGCAACCGTATAAGAAGCAGCTATATCGCGTGCATAGCGTTCATATTTGTCCTGTTCATCTTTTTTATTTTCTCCTCCAAAATCAGAAATACCACGGATCATTAAAAATCCTGGTCGATGTTCTATATCTTCTTCCTTTTCTATGTCTTCTAATGCGGTTGTTACACCACAAGCTTCCATTTCAAAGCCTCGCATTTCAAAATGATGTATATCATGAAGACTGATAGAACTGTAGTAATCTTTTGATAATTTTGGTAATTCATCAAGATATTTTTTTATCAAATTTTCATGTTCAATTTTGTCACAACTTGAAATAACAATACCATCATTGTAAAACCGATGTTCAGTTTTTCCGCGTTCAGGATTTTCCTGTTTGATATGTGTTTTTACTTTCTCCCAAGTTAATTGTCTACTTTTATCAAGCAAATTTTCAGTTGGAAAATAGTGTATCCAATCAGAAACTGAAGGTTTTTTTCCGCAGGAAGAATTAAACGGACATTCTTCAATTGCTCTTTCTTTTTTAAGAACAGAACTCCAACATTCTTCCCACTCAAACTCAGAAGGTTTTTTTCCGCTATTTCCAACACTTGCATCAATAATCATCTCAGGAACAACTACATCACCAAGATTAACTTCATTTTTTACACCACCAGCAATACCAACCAATAAAATATTATGGGGTTTCCATTGTCTTACCCATTTTAAGGTTTTAACAGCGGCTTTTGGGGGCCCCATTTGCATCAAACAGGCGATGACAACGCAATAAACAATATTCTTGCCCTTATATTTTGTAGGAACTTTTACAAAACATTGATAACTATCATTATCGCATCGGTGAACATTGGAAAATTTAGAATATACTGCGTCAAATTCTTTTGTCGTCGCTGTAATGATGAGAAAATCTATCACATCACCCTGACAAATTTGCGATTTTGGCGTTTGTTTTGCCGGGCGATGTTTAATCGCATCATCTATAGCCGCTAAAAGTTCATCTTTTCTAAAATCTCCTTTGATATCACTGTCGATAACAATTCGAGGAAGATTAGAATGTTCAGTCTTAAGAAATTCTAAAAATTCTATTCCCATCCAATCTTCTTCTTGAGGAGTCGTCTGTGAAGAAAATAACCCTATCAAAACTAAAGAAATCTCGTTTTGTTTTATCAAACTCTTCGCATTGTTAACGTTTTCCGCCATCAACAATTCATATTTTTCAGACAGACAGTCTTCAAACATTTCTCGCCAATTAGGAAATGTATCTAAAATTAATAACTTATATTTTTCCATCTTTTACTCCCCTTTGTTTGAACTCTTTTGAATAAGCTGTTCAACCAAATTTTTAAATTCAATTACATTAAAACCAGTTCCTTTAGAAATAAAAGCATCTACTTCTGTAGGTTTTTCTATTACTCTTTGGGGATAACCAGTTAAAATAATGATAGCTGTGGTCGGCTTTTTGCGTTTTATAACTTGTATTAAAGATAAACCTTCTACATTAAATTCCTCTTCATCTACAAGTGTGACATCAAGCACGGCTAGATCAAAACTTTGTTTAGCAACTATTTTCTCCGCTTCTTGCAAATTATACGCATGGGAAATTTGAAAACCATCTAAAAATTCTCCCAATTGATCATGCCAATTGTCTTGATCATCTACAAGTAAAATATGGTGCATTTTATCAACAGTCATTGTTAATAACCTTTATGTATTTTGGTAATAGTATATTAAAAACTGTCCCTTTTCCTTCTGAAGAGCTTACTTCGATATTGCCATCCATATTTTCGATAACAGTTTTTGATCTCCAAAGACCATAACCTCTACCTCTACCTTTGGTAGAAGCAAAAGGAATAAAAATTTTATCGAAATCTTCTTTAGCAATACCAATTCCGGTGTCTTTCACTTCAATTTTTACCCATTCACCATCTGAATTATTATAATCAGAAATTGTAATTTCTAAAACACCCGCCTGTTGTGTTTCTAAAACTGCTTCTATACCATTTGAAATAATGCCATGTATCGCGTGGGACAAAGCAGAGCGTAAACCAAATACTTTATATGTGGAACAAGCGTTTTCCTTTATTTCAAGTTGTCCAGCACTAATTTGACTGCGGAATTGAATACGTACTTGATGCAACATATTTGTTAGAATAAACACAATGTCTATTTCAACTTCATGTTCAGGTTCTTTAAGTCTGTCAACAGATTGGTGTAAATTTTCAATATCTTTTCGTATTTTGACAGACCAAGAAACTATTTTTTCTATCCTTGGCTCTGTTCGACTAATTTCGCCCTTTATCATATCAGCCCAACCGGGAATTGTACCCACTAAGTTACGTATACGATGCACAAAATCATTTGCGATTGAAGCTCTGGTAACAATGTCTTGATGTTGTGCAAGGCTTTGGTTTGCATTTTCTAATGCTTTTGCCTGTTGCGTACTTTTAATATATAACCTCGAATTCTCCAGTGCAATTGCCGCCAAACCTGCAAGTGCCCCTAAAATTTCTAAGTCATCTTTACCATAAATATATTCTTGAGTGGGATGATAAACAGCAATAACTCCCAGAACTTTATCACCATACATCATTGGTACCCCAATCCATGATGGTAAAGGCTTACCAACATAGTTTGTTCGTCCCGGTTGAGCATACCATTCCTTTGACTCTGCTAATGTAGGATGAAAAATAGGTTTTTTAGTACGAATAATTTCTTCTGTTTTACCTTGTCCCATTTTTCTAGTAGGTATATTTTGTCCCATTTTTCTAGTAGGTATATTTTTAGAAAGGTTATTTTCAAAGTACAAAGGAAACCGTACCTCATCGTTTTGTTCATCATACAAAGCAGCATACATATTTTTAGTGTCCATCACCTTATTAGCTTGTGTATGAATTACGTGTAAAATTTGTTGCTCAGGTAATTCAATACTGGAAGTCAGCTCTTGAGCAACCTGAATCAAAGCATTTAATTTACGATTCTTCTCAAATACTTCTTTAGAAACTTGGACCAAATAATCTTTCCTACGATTTTCATTAAGTATTTGAGCATGTTTATGGGCATTATCAAGAATAATTGCAGCTCGCTCAGATAGCACACTTAGTGCCTTTTCATCGGTTTTATTATAGGCATATTCTAACTCAGGATGAGAAATCACAAACGCACCAATAACTTTTTCTCCTAGACGCATAGGTACACCTAACCAAGAAGCCGGTACATTTTTGCCTTTAAATGCTACGGCATTTTTGGCGGTTATTTTACTTCTGGTTTCCAGCAAAATAGGTTTTTTTTCATTGAAAATTTTATCAATTAAAATTCGGCAAGGTCTTTTCAGATAGCGGTGATATTTCTTATGGGCCTCTTCATCATTAATAAGCTTTCCTTCTTCAAATACCAATTGTATTTGGCCACCCATCCTTAAAGCCATAGAAAAATGATTGGAATTACCAATCAGCTTTCCAGTTTCAGTATGGATTAAATTTAAAGTTTCATTTTCGTCTAGATGAATATCCTTTGCAAAGGCAACCCCCATCCTAGCTAATCCTTCCCATTTTTGATTAAAATAGACATTATCAAGAGCAATCGCTACACGATCTGCCATGGTTTTTAAAATATCTTTGTCAGATTCTCCATAAGCATTCTCTAATCTTGGATGGTAAACTACAAAGGCTCCCATTGGTGGCTGCTCATTTTCGCCTAAACGCATAGGTACCGCTAACCATGTGGCCGGTAAATTTTCCAAAAGAGTTTTACCAAAACAAAACTTAGTTTCAATTCTTTTTTTCGTTCTTATAAATACCGTTTTCCTTTTTTGGATAACCTCATTTTCAATAACGGTCTTCGCATATTGATATAATTGGTCTTGTTCTTCTTCAACAACAGAAACTTTAACTCCATCTTTATAAACTAATGCAGGACGCAAGTAGCCGGTTTGCTTATCCCTCAAAACCACCAGCATATTATGACTATGCATCAGTTGACGGATTTGGTCATAAACTAAATTAAGTATTTTGTCCTCTTCAATTTGAGGTGCTGAAGTTAATTCTTTGCTAATTTCAAGTAATGCCGTTCGTTGTTGAACTAAACGTCGGTTATACAAGTAAGTAGCTACTTGACCTGATAATTCTCGTAAAAGGTTTAATCTTTTTTCGCTATAAGCATGTTCTTGTGTTGGATGATAGATTATAAACATGCCAATAGGCATTTTTTTCCACAACATTTTTATACATAACAATGTAGTTGGGAATATTTCCTTTTCTCCGGGTTCAAGAGCAAAAAACCTTGCCACCTCAGATTTAGTTTCCAAAAAAAGCTCCTTTTCGCCGGCAAAGAGTTTTCTAATTTTAGTCTTATCCTCTTTAAATGATGAGTATAATTCTTCATGATGATTAAAATTTTCTTTAACCTTAGAAGATTGATGAAATATTTGAAGCTTATGTGTACTTGTTACCTTATTCCCAAAAATAATAAATAAATGGCTAGTATCCATAAGCTTACTTGTTTTAGTATAGATAAAATCAAAAACTTTATCTGCTGAATCAAAAACTTCGTCTTCTTTGGCAGTAGTAGGCATAAAATTGTGGGACAACTCGCGCCTAAACTTGAGCAAATCTTCCAATTTTTGTGGTTCAATTCTTGTGGTGGTTTGTGAAGCCATAAAATTTTTATACCCCTAATTTAAGTGAATGTTTCCAATTGAGCAAAGCATTTTCGTAATCGTGTTTAGAAAAACTTAAGCCCTTTTGTTGTAAGATATAAAGAATTAATGAATAAGGTAATCCTAATTCCTTTTCAAAAAATACAATTTGAGTTCCAGGAAAAGAGGTTCCCTGATTTTGTTGCAAACGCAATTCAAGTTGATGTTGTCCTTGACTAATCGTCTTTTTAAATTTTAAACGTTCTCTCTCAAAATATAAACTGATTTTATTTATAATTGCAAGTGTCAATTTATTTTCTTGAGCCAGAAATTCTGCAACTAATTGAATTATCGCAGATAAAAATTTTTTTGCGGTAATACCTAATAGCATTTGTTGCGTAATGATACTCCGAATTAATAATTTTATGAGCCGTTCCCGGCCATTTTTGCCCGGAGGTGGTGCCCCGTCTTTAACTAATACACACAACGCCCTTAAATGATCAACGATAATGCGTTTGCTTTTTCTAATTAATTGAAGTGGTAAATCCTTATTCGTAATAAAAATTTCAATTCCATCAAGCACAGCACGATAGTTATGGATGGCAAAAACTGAATCCACTCCTTGTAAAATCATTGCGGTGCGCTCGGTACCAATAACCGTTTCCACAAAAGGCTCGGCCATCAATTCTATCACATTGGTTTGGGGGTTGAGAGTGTATGCAATGAAAAGTAGATTAGCAAATTCGATAAACCGCCCACATGGACATCCCGGTTGACAAGCCGAGCCACAACTTGTTTCGACACCACGATCATAAAACAATTCGGTGCTTGGCCCACACTTGCGAGGATTGGTTGGAGTATTTTGCAAGCCCTTACCTTGCACCCAGTAATTATCTTTTATGCCTAAACCAACCAGTCTGTTGTCAGCTACCCCAATCTCCCGCCATGTTTGATAAGTGGTTTTATCTTGAGGCAATTGCTGGCCCTCCAGTTTACCACCGGCAAAGTAGGAAACCCAAAGATGTTCAACCTCAATCCCTAAATTTTTAGTTGCTAATTGCCACAAATGGTTAATCGTAATTTCTTTTTTATTATTACCAAACATAAATGCTGCCGGCATTTCAAATAAGCTTAAATGTGTAGCGTCATTGCCTACTGATTCCCGGTCAAAATGTCTAAAGCAATCTTGGACTAAAACGAATTTATTGCCGTCACGGTTTTTGACATTGGCTAAAGAAGTTTCTATTTGCCCAAGCCCGGCACTCATCACAAAGGACATGGGCACCGATGGATGTAATAAAGGTGCTGGCGGCAACAGACGAAAATCGTTTTGCTGATAATAGGTTATAAATCGGTGGCGGATAGCGTGGCATTCCATAAAATTTTTACTCAAAGTGATATTTATAATATTAAATAGTTTACCACCTTTTCTGAAAAAATAATTTGCAATGGCTGAGCCTTTTCGTTAGCCGGGCAATTCAAGCTCATAGTCGAAAGGTTGGCTCAAGCTTAATATACCGGTGAATAAAAGTTAATAAGCTTGTGGCCAAAATTATGACCATAATTTGGTTTTACCAAGCGTAGACTATGGAGCCTTGGAGTGAATCCCATCATGAATAAAGTACTTGGGTTAATTAAAGGCCCTCTCACGACCAATTGCACTATACACTAACTAAACTGACAAACGCAATCCTCCAATTTAATAATTTAGGCAAACTTTTCTGATCCGTTATAAATTTAACAGATAGTGCTTGGGTTAATTAGTGTCCATCCGGAAACGCTGGCAAAAAGTCCAAATCTGAAGGTTTGGACTCCAAACAACGGACATCTTGGAATCCAAACCTTCAGATTTGGAAGTGTTTCCGGATGGACAATAATTAGGAGCCATCATCGCTACGATAGTTTTGGTTGGAATAAAAAGCGTGAGAGATTGGGCGTTTAATTCGTGAAAGCCGTATTGAAAGTAAAACTTTTTGGCTCTTTCATGTTTAGCATCAACTACCAAACCGAATATCCCAATTTCTTTAGAAAGTTTGACACACCGTTTGAAAGCATCCATAACGAGCCATTTACCTAGCCCTTTGTGCCGATTTATCAACAGCAAGTCGAATTAATCGTGCAATTTCCCATTGTTTTATCGTACTATCAATACTACTACTGAAGAGTTTTTTGCCATCGGTGATGATGCCGGTAACGCTTGCAGTGTGTCCTTGGAATACTCGTAAAGTGACACCACTTTCCACATCCCATAATCGTAACGTGGAATCGGCACTGCCGGATGCTAAATAGCGTCCATCTTCAAAAACTATGTTAGAAATAACCACATTATTGGCATAAGGATTTTTTGACCAACTATTAAATAGAGTATGTTTGTGAACCAATTTATGCTATCATCAACCGACAATTAGTAAACACAAGAACTACACAGATTATTTAATATTGAGAAAAAATTATCATGGCAATGAAATGTTCTATGGTGTTACAAACTTTGCTTCGCTCGTTGCCAAAATTATGACCATTATGTTAAACTGCGACGCAAATAAATTATTATTCATCCCAGAAATACACTGGCAAAATAGAAAGTTGTATTTCTAGTTACCACTCTAGTATGTGGTAATGTTACATTAAGGATATTAACTAAATATGGTTCCTCTACAAATGCTCGCTTTGGTCGGCATTTTATATGTAGGCTTCAAAAAATTCAAAGAAACCCGTAAAGTAAAAAATTCACTATTATCAAACACCCAACATCAAACACCCATTCAAAATAAAATCAGACAAGTTGTTGAAGAAACATCTGGTAATAAGGACGCGCATTCGTTTGAAAAGAATGTTAAACGTGAAATTGGCTTTGGTTTAGCAGCTATGGGGCTTTCTACGCTTGGATTTTTCTATTCTTTGCCAATTTTAACTGTGGCAAGTGTTCCTCTGATTATTTTTGCTAGTTTAGATTTTTTTAAAGAAACTTATCTTCAACTGAAACAAGGTAAGAGCAATGTCAGTACCATTATGAGCATTACCGTTATTGGCTGCCTAGTTTTGGGTTACAATTTTATTGCGGCTTTTAATATTGTTATTATTAAATCGGCTGTATGGCTAACTGCTCAACTAACTAAAAATTCCAAACAAAAATTGTTAGGCGTTTTTGCAAAACAGCCAAGCTTTGTTTATATATTAGCTGATGGTGATGTCGAAATTCAGATTCCGTTTAATGAATTGCAGATAAACGATATTGTTATTGTGCAAGCCGGTGATATGATACAGGCAGATGGTACAGTGATAGAAGGTATGGCAACTGTCGATCAACATATTTTGACTGGAGAAGCCATGCCGGTAGAAAAAGAATTCGGTGATGATGCATTTGCAGCAACGCTAGTTTTATCCGGTAAAATTTATATTAAGGTGGAAAAAGCTGGTAATGACAGTACGGTTGCAAAAATAACTCGTATCTTGAATGGTTCAATTGATTTTACCTCTTCTACTCAATTGCGAGCCAGTTCATTTTCGGAACATCTGGTTGCGCCGGCATTAATGAGTGGAGGTATTGTTTTTCCCATATTAGGTTTTAATAGTGCCGTAGCCATTGTTAATAGTCATCCTAAAAATAAAATTTTACTAACCGCTCCCATTGCAATTTTAAATTATTTCAATTTAGCTTCCAAACAAGGTATTTTGATTAAAGATGGGCGTTCTTTGGAACTACTTTATCAAGTAGATACTATCATTTTCGATAAAACCGGTACCCTCACTGAAGAACAACCTCATGTTGGTAATATTTATTGTTGTGCGAGTTACACTCAGAACGATATTCTAAGCTATGCAGCCACAGCTGAATCTAAGCAGAGTCATCCTCTTGCGAAAGCAATTTTAAAAGAAGCGAAAAAACGTCGCGTAGATACATTTACCATAGCAGAAAGTGAGTATAAACTTGGTTATGGTTTAACGATTAAAATTGCGGACAAAATGATTTATGTTGGTAGTGAACGTTTTATGGAAACCTTAGCGATTACCATCCCGGCTTCTTTAAAACAGCAGCAGAAATGGTGTCATGAGGAAGGTTATTCTTTAGTTATTGTAGCTATTGATAAACAGGTTATTGGGGCAATTGAATTATTGCCAACAATACGCCCAGAAGCAAAAGCCGTGATTAGACAATTGCAAAAACATCCTCAAATCAAATCCATGTATATTATTTCTGGTGATCATGAGAATCCAACTAAAAAATTGGCTCAAGAGTTAGGGATAGAAAATTATTTTGCGGAAACATTACCGGAAAACAAGGCAACGATTATTGAACAATTACAACAACAAGGACATTTTGTTTGTTATATAGGCGATGGTATTAACGATGCTATTGCGCTCAAAAGGTCTCCGGTTTCGATTTCATTACGAGGAGCTTCAAGCATTGCTACAGACACTGCCCAAATTATTTTGATGGATCAAGGTCTAAATCATTTAGACTTTTTGTTTAGTCTCGCCAACGATTTTAATCATAATACCAATACCACTTTTGCAATAGCAAGTTCTATTGCAGCATTCAACGTAATTGGTGTTTTTCTGTTAGGATTTACCATTGCACACACAGTTTTTTTAAATTCCGCTGGTTTAGTAATTACGGTTATTAATGCAACAATGCCTTTAATAAAGCATTCTTCTAATCAAAAAAGGTTAGATAATCAGTAGAATTTAAGTACAAATATGGTATTTGCCCACTCTGAAACTTTGGACGGTGGGCAAATACAAACTGCAAATGGTGATTATACCCAGTACCTCAATGCCATATCGTCTCGGATTTTTCTGAGGGCAACCAAGGGATTGCCCCTACACTTTTTTTAGGAGGGGGGTGCAAACTCATCCATTCTATAGATTTTCAGAAAAATATTTGCAGCCACCAAACCTCAGAGGTTTTGGAAACCTCAGAGGTTTTTTGTGTCTACAGATTAATACGCAACATGGGAACAAATTTAACTTTTTGATAGTCAAGTGATACTGGAGTTCAAGGCGAAGCTTTGTAAAAAGTTTAAGTTGTAACTGCGTGCAGTATATTCATGTAGGCAAAAAATAGTTAATGCTAATATTTGCTTGTTGCTTATTGGGAATTAGCACTTCATATTTTTTCACCGGTATAAAACCACTTTCCTTAGCTAAGTCCAACCAAACATCATATTCAATGCTACATTGATCGGACCAGCCATGGATGGAATCATGTGATGTCGCAATTGTTGAGCCCAAATTATTTGCGATATCCTCTTCAGCAAGAATATGGTGTTCTATAATGAGAATACCATGTTGTTTGATATACTTTCTCCATCTACTAAGATGTTCAATACAATTTTGCAAAAGATACTTATTATCAATAATTTCTCCTCGATAAACAAAAGTGCCCTGTGAATTATATTCAAGTTTGTTGGCATTTGCCGTATCTTGGGGTGGAATATAAGTTCGATTATGATCTAAAAATGACCTTACGTGAAGTCCAGCCGTAATATCTATACCATGTTCTTGTAAGGTATCTTTAAGCCCAGCCGGATTGTTAATATCTCCAAATACAACAAGGTTAGGTATACCTTCTTTGCTTAGATTGATTTGCGTCGCCTCTCTTGAAGCAAGATTATAGTAACAGCCAATCATTAATAACCCATACTTCTTTCCATCCGGTTTTATCAAGCTTCCTCTCAAGGTATTCTTCATTATCGTGTAATAGATACTTTTTAGAAGCGAACCGTCTCCACATCCCATATCAGCAACAAAATGCGGTTGCTGTTCAATAGGCTTGTTAAAAATATCTACAATTAAGTTAGTTATTTCTTTGAAGTATGGTTCATGTCCAGAGCCACTTGATTTAACACTCGTTGACCTAATGACATGCTTTTCTTCTACATCAATATCTCTTTCCCATAAATCACTTGGATCCCCAAATAGAAAGTCTTCCATGCGATTAAATGCTGGAGCGTATGCTAGTATCATTCCATAACTCATTGCTCTTGATGGAGTAATCGCAAACATCCCGTATTTGTTTAGAGAAATAATATGTTCGTTTCTGGTTACCCAGCCAAATTTCTCCATCATTTGAAACACCAATTCCAGAATTTGTTCGTTAGCTCCTATTCTCTTGCTAAACTCGGAAATATGGAATGTATAATCGGGTGAAATTTCTTTAAAACCATCTCTATTTGCAATAGATAAACTAAAGGGGCCAAATATCATGCCATCAGCATGGTTAATTACTTGGTTTCTCACTTCGACATGGGATGGATTATTTCTTAATGGTATATGCCAATCATTTAATAGATTTCTACATAATTCCTGAAACGACATAATGAAATCATTGGTAGTTTCCTCAAAGAGAAATTCATCTATATAAGCCAAATATTTCGTCATTTCATTAGCACGCTGATAAATATCAATCATTTCCAAGAAATGAGTCCCTTTTTCAGTTAGCCAAAGT
>Ga0233403_10001156_pt1 | contig 12381 bp, 9 predicted proteins | sample Na_oxic_1_MG_FD_179866 | JGI IMG/M metagenome (GOLD analysis project Ga0233403, IMG submission 179866) | Seawater microbial communities from Saanich Inlet, British Columbia, Canada - Na_oxic_1_MG | ecosystem: Environmental > Aquatic > Marine > Inlet | place: Canada: British Columbia | collected...
CAAGTCCCCCTTCGGTAATAATATCCCACATAAAATCAAAGCGTTCTTGTCCTGGGGTGCCGTATAGATAAATTTTATCTTTGTTTTTTAAGTTGATTATGCCGTAATCTAGGCCGACTGTAATCGTTTGTTTGTTTCTATGGGTAGGTAAACGTTTTGTCGTTTTGGCTTCGGTTTTGACGACGGGTGTGTCACTTAAAACGGAAATTGCGGTTGTTTTTCCGGCACCTGAAGGCCCTGTAAAAATAAGTTTATAACTGCTCATATCATGTATAACGGATTTAATAACGCGATTTTCAGAAAATTTCAGGGCGTTGTCCTTTTGATGAACGTAGGGCAATCCTTTGCCCTAGCCGATTGATGATATTCATTTCAAGTGAGTTTATTCCTGAAGGCGTAATCGCGCTAAAAGTCGTTGAAATAAACCGTGCTTGTTATTGGTGGATGGGGTGTTTTGTGAATGGCGCGGCGAAGTTCGTCGATCCACAAAGGCTAATTGGATTGCACTGGCTGCATTGAAGAAGGCGAAGACATAACGCTGTGGAATATTTAATATTTTAACCGTTTCTAGTAATGAATGGGGTTGTGTTGTCCAGAGGGCGGAAATTCTTAAAGCATAGGGGGTGACGACTAAACGGGTAAAATTAGGCCAATGTAATAAGACGATTTTCTTAGAGAGATCGGTTCCTTTCGCAAGACGTCCCCTTGATGTCCACAGGGCAACTCGCCATAAAAACTCATCTAAAGGTCGAGCGACTAAGTGTTCTGTCCTTTTATGCTCTGCCACTTCTGTTTCACTTAAGGTGACTATACGTAGATGACTTTTTGATATGGGTAACAAGGACATGGTGCGTAATTGATGGTTACGAAATTTGTTACCACAGAGTATGATATTTTGGTTTTGTAGCAATATCATTGTGCTATATAAGCCTTCAATCAAAATGCCGCCGCTATCTAATTGCTGAGCAATCACAAAGGCTTTTTCAAAAAAACCTTGTAGATATTGACTGGAATCGTAATAAATCTTTTTAATTTCTTCTGGGTTATTGGGGTTAATATCTTGAGTATAGCCACAAAACTGATGTACTGCCTCTTCTTCCTTTTCTATGGCCATATCGGTTGCTAATTGAGCATTGCGGGGTGCTTGTCGTTCATCAGCCCCCGATTTGGCAGAAACAGCTTGAAGCGTTTTTTCAAGTGATTGTTCTTTTAATAATCGTTTTATTTTACTGAGGGCTTTTAGGAGTTTTTCAACTTCAATGGGTTTTTTGACATAAACGGTGCCAGCAATATCTTTGTCATTGAGAGAGAAGATAAGGGTTGGCAAATGCGGATTTTGATTGCGATAGTCTTTCCATAAGTTCATGCCGTTTAAACCGTCTAAGTCAAAAATACAAGCTTGGGCCTCTTTAAGTGCTTCAACAAGAACGTAATCACTTTTACCGGGACCATTAAACACCATTTCAAGAATTTTCAGTGTTTTTTTCTCCATGCCAATAGCGGCAAAGGGTATGGGTTTATTGCTTTTCATCATTTTTCAGCAGTTGAGGTTGGCTTGAGTGATTGGCGGTCGGCGTGTTGTGACCGCCTTTTACACGCTGGAATTAGATAATTTTACTGATAGATTCAGCTGCACGTTTAATATCCAAGAAAACCAAGCCAAGTTTGGCGGCAGATTGGGTGACGACACAAACAACGGTATCAGGCCCGGCATGAGTCATCAAGACGTAGCCTTGTTCGCCTTTAATTAAGACTTGTTCCAAATTGCCCCGTCCTAATTCGTCTGAAATGCGTTCACCTAAAGAAAGCATGGCGGCCGCCATGGCACCCATGCGATCTTCATCCATATCATTGGAGAGAATAGAGTACATGACGAGTCCATCAGTGGAAATGGCGGCTGCGGCTTGTATATCTTTTGAGCTACCCTTGAGTTCATCCAGAATAGATTTAAGCATTTCTTCACGCATTTTGTAAAACTCCTTTACCAATTATCAGTTGTAAGTTATCAGTTCTTTGCGGCAAGTTTTTGCGCGCTCAATGCCATTAACGATCAAGAGGTGGCATGTAGGGGCAATCCTTTGTGGTTGCCCCTTATGTGGTCTATTAATTTTTTGGCGTTGCCTTTTTATTCACTACTTGACAATTCAAAGCACACTTGACCTTCAACATTTGAAATCACGTTCAGGCGATACCCTGTTTGGGTGAGATGTTTGACAACATGATAAAGGCCAATGCCAAATCCGTCACGAGAAGAAACGGGTTGGCTGAAAAGGTTGTTAAAAATGTCATCGGATATTGGGCTACCATCATCGCATACTGTGAGTTTTAAATTGCGTTGATTGATATACAATGAGATTTCAATCTGTAGTTCAGGTTCACGCTTACGTTTTTGTAGTGTGTTTTGTAAAAGGTTTTCGGCGACATTATCAAATAAGTCTTCTGGGATGAGAACATTGTCGGTATCCATTTGATCGTAAAAATCAATATGACTTTTGCGATAACGGGCCTTCAGATTGCTCCACCAGAGACTGACGGGCACATTTGAGTAGGAAAATTCTGCCGGTTTTTGTAATTTATCTAAAGTGCGTTTTAAACGCTGGGTTAGATGGGGTAATTGCCCTTGCAACAATTTTTGGGTTGTGTCAAATTTTGTGGGGGGATAGATTTCTATTGCCGAGGTAATGGCATGTAAAGATTGTAACAAGTTTTTAATGTCATGGGTTAATTTGGCACCGGTTTCATGAATGGCTTGTAAGTGCGCTTGCTGAGCGAAAGCGGCTTCACGACGTTTGGCTTGATGAAAATGTTCTAGCAGTTGTATTAATATTCTGATCTGAAAATAATGGCTGCTGTTGATACGATAATGCGAATAAACTGTTACTTCCGTGGATTGTACCATGATGACGACTTGATGTTTGTCTTCATGGCCTAATAGTTCTTCACTATAGAGAGAATGCCACGCGATACCTGATATCCAAGGTAAAGTCATCAGTTGTTCAAAGCCGGCACGTAAAAATTCTTGCGGCATTAAATTTTTATAATTACTTGGCTGGGCAAGATGTTCTAACCATTGTTCAAAGGCGCTACCCATAAGGTGCAAATGCCGTGTCCACAAGGGAACCACACCTTGTTCTCCGGCAAAGACGATCCATAACCAACTGATTGTCAAGATAAAAAGGGCTATGGCTAAAGACATTTGAAAGATGGCCAGCGGTATGATGACGTTAGCCGACAAGTGGATGACTAAACTGCCTAAGGCCATGATAATAATCAGCATTGAAACCGTTAATCCATGAAAAAAATCAATATAATATCGATATTCACGGTATTCATCGGTGGGAATCAATAAAAAGGTGAGCGGCACCAATAATAGCCCATATTTGAGTAGTAACAGACTCTCAGGTGCAAATTGATAGAGCAGTGCCAATTCATTGATCACAAACAATTGAGGTAGATTGATAGTCAATAGCGTCAAACTCAAAAAGACAATGGCTGCGATATTGACCATTTTATCAATGGGTTTAACTAAATCGCGTCCACCCATTAAAGCAAGCAAGATGATTTGCCAAAGCGTCATCAATTCCATAATGGGAAAAACACCGATGGAAATGATGATGAGGCTAAGTAATACGATATGTCTGAAACGGTGTGTATCTAACCGATTCCAAAAAGGTTGCCACAAGACAAATAACCCAAAATGAATGAGCAACACTAGACGCAATAATAAAAAGTCAAAGGGTAAAGTTGAAAAATCCCAGCTTAATGCTATAAGCCAAGTGATTAATACTAAACCCAGTAAACGATGTTCATGTTGAGGTGGAATAAAGTACGTTGCGTGATGAAACATATTTTTTTCAATAATCAATTATCAATGTTCAATTATAAGATTATAATACAAACTATAGATGTTAATGTCAGTAAAAACCAAAACTGGCGTGAAATGTTCAATAGTTTTTTCGTTTTTAGAAGTTCAGGAGTTCAGGAGTTCAGGAGTGCATTTTATGAAGATTTTGGGCAACTTGGGCAACTTGAACTGCATTTCACATTTCACGCTAAAGTTTTTATCGCTTCACTACGCGCGTGAAATAAAATTTTTATTGCGAAATACTTTTTCAGCGCGTTGTTTATACTTAAGTAGGTACGCAAAAGTTTATTAACATTTTGTAGTCCGGCGTTGTGAGGGATGGTGGGCAGCAAAAACACGCTACCCACCATTTCACGCTAAAGTTTCGCTCCGCGAAACTTTAGCGTGAAATACAGAAAATGTTAAAAGATTTATGTGTCCCTACTTAGCACTGTCATATAATAGCGACCTATTGATTCTAACGGCCAACAGCTTTCAAAAGTTGTCTAAAAGCGAAAAGAATGGTGGTGGTGACTAACCACCCAATACTCAAGTTATAACGGTGGGCAGTATATAAGAGAGCCAAAATGTCTTAATGACGGCAAACAATAAAATGGATTTCAACTGAAAATGGGTATGATATTGGAAGCTACGCTAAATCAATTATTACTTGATGATCAAGTTTTTGTAAATTGTTTGAGGGCCAAAAACGCATTTCATTAAAAATCAATAAGTTGCATATCTAAACACCCAATCTGTGATTGCTTTAAGCGCGGCCGTTCATTAAAAACTTGAACATAGAGTATTAATGATCACCTCAGTTTTCAAAACAGTAATAGAGTTTATACCGATTGAACACAACTCATTGATTAAGTTGACAGGCTTGATTTTATAAAAGTAATCAAATCAAGTCGTTAAATTTAATTGCAATAATATATAATAGACTTCGTTATCTTGAAAAAGAATTCGAGCTTGAAGTTTTTTAACAAAAACTTCAAGCTCGAAAATGAAAAAAGGCGTATTGTTGTACAAAACGTCTGTGATTTTAAGCTGGAACAGTTAACTAATCTAGTGCTTTGTCAAAACTAATTGTAGGGTTGATGCGCTCTTAACTGGTTGTTTATTAAACATACTTATCAATAGCTGCCCTAAAATTTATTTAGATATGACGCTGCACTAGTTTATTTGAGCTTTGCACTGGTTCAAAAAACTTCTGTTTGAAGCGTCGCGAGAGCAGAAGTTGTATTTTCTACTTTGTCAGAGTCATTTGAAATAGCGAGCTCTTCGTGCTAAGAACACATTGTTCAGTTAATTTTGAAACTTGAAACGAAAGCGATGAAAGCTTACCCCTGCGTGAGATAGGTTAAATGTGACTGTCGTAAAATGAGTGATCTCTAAACTAAAACGAACCGATTATCAAATAAATGTTATATTCCGTCTTATTATCCGTTTTCAAAACAGTCCTATTCTTGATATTTAGTAATATACTAAAACTAACCGATTATCAAACAAACTTTAATTAAATTAAATTAAATGCCGTCGTAATAATGTGATGTGATAATTGATGTGATGTGATAACTGATGAGACAAATTTTTACCCTTGCCGCTTTAGTGACAACAGAGGCTTTGCGTACTCGTTTCTTTGCTGTCATTCTCGTATTGCTGCTTATTGGTTTTGGCCTCACCCTATTTTTGGAACAGGTTACCCTTATTGAAACTGTGGCCTATCAAAGCAGTTTGTTAGCCGCATTTTTACGTTTAAGCGCCGTGTACGTGGTAAGCCTGTTTGTTATTGCGAGCATGGTACATGAATTTCATGACCACTCAATTTATTTGTGGTTATCTTTACCCATGCAGCGTAGCCATTATTTTTTGGGTAAATTCAGTGGATTTGCAATAGTGGCTTGCATGACTGCCATTTTGTTTGGTGCCGCTTTGCTAGGCGATATCCCTTACCAACAGGTGGGATTATGGACCTTATCCTTATTTTGTGAATTGCTCATCATCACAGCCCTGAGTTTATTGTGTGTATTGACTTTTCCTCAAACCGTTCAAGCCTTCAGTGTGGTATTAGGATTTTATATCTTGGCACGCAGTATCAGTGCGATGCAATTGATGGCACAAGGGCCACTTTCTGCTTCTCAATCGTATGTCGATCAACTCATTAATCTTTTAATTAAGTTATTGGCTATGTTGTTACCTAATTTAGAACGTTTTACTCAATCAGAATGGTTAGTTTACCACACTGGTTATTTGGATAATGTGTTAGAGATTGTTGTGCAAACGATTATTTATGTGATGTTATTAATAGGTATGAGTTTATTTGATTTATATCGAAAAAATTTATGATATCGCTCCAACGTTCTTATCGCGATGTGCCCAAAAAGGTAATAGGCCTATTAATATTGGCTTTAGGCTTACAAATCATCATGCATTATCAATTACCAAAGCCACGTACTGAGATACAGGCATTGACACCGCCCCCTAAACAGGCTTTACTTCGTCTTGTCAGTTTGGGTGATCGGGTTGTGAGTGCCAAAATATTGATGCTCTGGCTACAAGCGTATGATAATCAAGCGGGGCAATTTATTCCTTATGACAAATTAAATTACACGGCCTTGCAACAATGGTTAGAACAGATTTTACAGCTTGATCCGAAAAGTCAATATCCACTATTGGCGGCCAGTCATCTTTATTCGACTGTGCAGGATCCCGATAAACAACGAAAAATGCTAGAATTTGTTTATGAACAATTTTTTATTGATCCACAACGTCGGTGGCCGTGGTTAGCACATGCCACAGTATTAGCTAAACATCAATTAAAAGATTTACCTTTGGCGCTTAAATATGCACAAGCGATTTCGGCCCATGCCAATTCTTCGATGCCACGTTGGGCGCAAGAAATGCAGATTTTTATTTTGGAAGAGATGGGAGAATTGGAACGAGCGCGTTTGGTGATTGGTGGTATGCTCAAAAGTGGTCAACTCACCGATCCTAACGAGATTAAATTTCTTAATGACAAATTATTAGCCTTGGAAAAGAAATCAGCTAAGCGTAAAATACATCAACCTAATTAATGATATTGAGTCAAGTAGACAACGTGTTGTCCACTGGGCGATGTTGATAACTGATAACTGAAAAGAGTTTGGGTAGGCTGATTACGGAGGATAATCAAATGAAAAAGCAAGCTGGATTTACACTGGTGGAAATCGCTATTGTTATGGTGATTATTGGGTTACTCTTGGGTGGTGTACTCAAAGGGCAAGAGATTATTACTCAAGCCAAGATTAAAAATCTTGAGAATGATTTTACGGGCATCACGGCTGCCATTTATAGCTATCAAGATCGTTATCGTGCGTTACCAGGGGATGATTCACGAGCAGACAAAAGATTTATTCCAGAAGCAGGGGCAACAATTCCAAAGGGTGATGGTAAAAAGGGTATTGAGGGAGCGTTTGATACGGAATCAGATACTGATGAAAGCCGTATATTTTGGTTACATCTGCGTGCAGCCGGATTAGTGGATGGTGAGCCTTCCTCGCTTGATCAACCTATTAACGCTTTTAATGGTATTACTGGTGTCTCTTCCGAGACAGATAAGATTAGGAGTGATCAAACCGCTAAGAAAATGGGAACGTACATAGGATTTTCTAAAATTCCCGTTAAGATTGCCATTATCATTGAAGCACGTTCGGACGATAGCAACCCAAATGATGGGAGTGTTCAAACTGACAAAACAAACCCCGATTATATTACGGGTAATATCAAAGACGCGGGTGATATTAACTTGTATTTTTCTCTTATTTAAAAGGGCGTTGCAGACATTTAAACAATTCATTCGTTGTAGGCGCTACAGGAGTTCATTCGTTTCAGAAGCATCGCTAATCCTGAACGCCTGAATGCATGACTTTACCAATTTAGTACAAACTAAATGACCATTGGAAGTCAATATCATGAACAGGCAAGCCGGGTTTACACTGGTAGAAATCGCCATAGTGGTGGTGATTGTCGGCCTGCTTTTGGCTGCTGTACTCAAGGGACGAGAAATTATTCTCAACGCCAAAATTAAACAACTTGAGAATGACTACAAAGGCATATCGGCCGCGATTTATACCTATCAAGATCGTTATAAAGCATTACCAGGGGATGATAAACTGGCAACAAAAAAATTTCCACTCTACCCTGAACACATCACCACCATTATGAATGGCAATGGCAATGGCGATATCACTGGTCAATTTGATGATGCTTCCCAAACCCCGGATGAAAGCAAAGAAAGTCGCCATTGTTGGGCACATTTACGTTTAGCTGATTTAATTAAAGGTGAACCGGGTTCGACTGAACTGCCGGTTCAAACATTTAACGGTATCATTGGGGTTTCTTCTCAAACGATAGGCAGGATTCCTATAACCCTTTCTGACTTATTTGTTGGTTTCACCAACATTCCCAATCACGCTGCTATCATACTTGAGTCACGTCTTGACGATAATCAACCACACCTGGGCCGTATTCAAACTGAAGAATTTAATTATAAACAGGCTTTTATACGGCATAAAATGTACTTTGCCTTGTGAATTGTTTAATGGGGCTTGCGCGGGGGATTGCTCTTACAGCAGGAAACAGATAATTGATCACTCAATGATTCTTTCGTAAAAAAAACGGGGGGTTTAAGCTTTGCTGTGGATAGGCCTCTAAAATTAACTGTTTGTTTTTCTTTAAGAAAATGAATACACTTGATTTGGTTCTGTTATTGCTAAAAAGCTTTATAAATCAGTGTGTAAAAAAAAATAGCACATCGAGTGATCATTGATCATAAGAGGGAAGATACAATGAAAAAACGACAAGGCTTTACATTGGTAGAAATGTCTATAGTGATAGTCATAGTGGGTTTACTATTAGGCATGGTACTTAAAGGAAAAGAGATGATCACCAATGCCAAAATCCAAAATATTGAAAATAGCTTTAATAGTCTTGCTCAAGCGGTTTCTATCTATCAGGAACGTTACCATGCTCTACCGGGCGATGATAAATGGGCCGACTTAAAGTTTGGAGACAATGAGGACATTTCTATAACAAATGGTAATGGTGATGGTGTGATTAAAGGTGATTTTGATTCACACACAAACGGCGAAGAAGCGCGTCTCGTTTGGTCACATTTGCGTTATGCCCATTTGGTTTTAAGAGTGAATGCCGATGATGATCAACAAGAGCAACCCGCCAATCCCTATTTTGGATTGACAGGCATCTCAAGCAATTCTAAAGACAATGGCGCGCAAGGCAAAAACATGCCATTATTCGTTGGATTGACTCAAATACCTGGTCATATTGCCATTATCTTGGAGTCACACTCAGATGATCTTATAGCAAATAAAGGTCGTATTCGCAGCAATCAAAATAATTACGATGGCGACAATAGAACGAGCCAAGTAAAACATAAATTGTATTTTTCTCTCTAGTCGCAAAATGCTATCTCAAATTACCCACTACTTTTTGACTCATTATGCTTTGAAAAAGGGGCCTCAGAAAACAAAAAAAGCCCGCACCTTCACAGGTAACGGGCCTTATAATTCGTTCTTTTCCTTTTAGAGTCTGTCTTAGAATTCAGCCTAACGCATTGTTTTCAAAAAACAATTCTTAAAACTTTTGAAACACGCTTTTACACTGCTCTAAAACATTCACCGCGGGTTTCATTCTGGAAAACACTTTGTCGCTTGGGGGCCCTTTGGCCCATCTGTTGATTCAAATTCAACAGTTTGTCCTTCATTAAGGGTTTTAAATCCTTCTTTTTGAATACAGGAAAAGTGAACAAACACATCTCTACTGCCATCTGACGGAGAAATAAAACCAAATCCTCTGGTTTCATTAAACCACTTGACGGTACCTTTCATATTAATTTAACCTCATTGTATCAACTAAAACCACCTGTTAAGGTGGGTTATTCTTTTATAACGCTGAAATAAGACTTAAATAAAAGCAGTGTTTTTTTAAAATCATCATTTCAATAAATGCAATGTTCGCGCAATTTGATCGATTAAAATCTCATCAGACTCACCACTACAATCCGCACATAGTAATGTATTTTTAAAATGACTACAAGCATTTATTATCAGTGAACAGTGAACAGCCAATTGTTATCAGTTATCAAAATACTTTTAGAAGGAAAAATATTCATTTTTCGCTGTGCGAGCGAGACTCCATTCAAAGCTCAAGCGAGATCAACATATCATAAGGCACACCGTCATAAGCCAATAACACAGGTGTCCAAGCATACGTCCATGCCATGATGATTTATAGGGGCAATACCAAAGGAATAGCCCTTAACTTAATTTTAACTTAATTAATTTTAATTTCAAATATTAAATGTTATTTGTTTTTTATTAGGCATTGTCGAAAAATAACTTCACACTGTTTTGATAGCCCTGTAATTACTTTCATCAACGATCTCAATTGTTGGTGTTATATATCGACAACGCCTTATGTTGAGCCAGTGCGACTAAAATACCCTAACTGGGAACAATAATCACTTGTTCACCATAAGCCATCATAATAGCCACATCCATCGCGTCAATCTGTTTCAAACGGAGCCTTATACATCATCTACCAAAGCATCTTGTCCACATAAGGCACCAAAATCGCTAAATATTGTAGTGGGCAACAGGATTTCACATTTCACGCAAAAGTTGCGCGCAACTTTTGCGTGAGCCGAAGGCCAGCGAAGCTAAATTCTGTTTTTGCGCGCAAAAACTTGTTAAGTGAAATGTTAAACAGAAAATGAGGGTTTGAACAAATCTTGATAGAACGCCTCATGCACTGATTGTCATAACGCCACGCAAAAACTTGTTAAGTGAAACGCTGATCTTGATTTTAGCTTCTCTTGATTAATTATGTTCAACATCTTAACGAACCACTACAAAAATCGCTAAATATACTTAGCATTGTCATAAGGTCGCTATTATCAGACACAGCCAACAGCTTTCAAAAGTTGTCTCAACGCGAAAGTCAGGTGGTGGTGACTAAGCTTTCACTTCAGCAAAAGCGCAAAATACCGTTTTTGCGCGCAAAAACTTTATTTCACGCTCAAGTTTCGCGAAGCGAAACTATCGCTAAGAAATGTGAAATGGTGGACAGTATAATATTGGCTGTGATGGCCTGTTTGATAGGCGGGTGTTAAAATTATACTTAGCATCGTCATAAGTTGCGCTTTTTTGACAGACAGCCAACAGCTTTCAAAAGTTGTCTAAAAGCGAAAAGAATGGTGGTGGTGACTAAACCTATCTCTAGCGAGATTTTTAAGCCAAAAACGCAAATTGACTTATACTGTCCACTGTTATAATTATTCGTGTTTTGTTAGTCACCACCACCTGACTTAAGCTGTAAGACAACTGCTTTAGCGTAGCAGACCGAAGGTTCACGCCAAAAATTTTGCGCGCAAAATCTTTGGCGTTATTAAGTTAAAAAAAGCGCAATTTATGACAGTGCTAAGTATATTAATAGCAGTAAAACTCAAAACTTTTGTTCACAGTGACTGTTCAGTTTTTCACTTAAGAAGTTTTTGCGCGCAAAAACGTTTGCGTGAAATATAGTTTTGTTCAAAAAGTAGTTCAAAAGTTCAGGATTTTATAGGTTTTATGGCCTTGGGCAACTTGGGCAACTAGACTGTATTTCACGCTAAAGTTGAGCGAAGCTATACTTTAGCGTGAAATGGTGCATGGCACGATTTTCTGTAGCCCCTTCAGAAAGTAGATTCTTTGAAAGAGATTTTCACAAATCCTAAATCAACATGAACATGAAAAAATGTAGCTTTGGATTTGATTTATTATCTGTCGTGCTTTTGGTATGCTTAATGATTTTGATACAAACATCCCTTGTGGCATTGTTTGGAAAATATGGCTTTGCCTATTTTGCATACGATAGAATTATTACCAAAGTCTTAATAACAACAATCATTATGGTGCCACTAGCGGCATATTATAAAGCAAGGCTGTCTTTTGAAGGACTTAAATATACACCTTGGGCACAATCTTGTATTGAATGGAATCACATAACCCAAGTTTATAAAAAAAGGATTTTATTTTATGATGTTATCTATATTGTTGGTAATGGTAAAAAAGTTTACATACCTTTACTTTCAAATTATTTAAAACAATTGAAACTCTGCGTTTTAAATTGCTCAAACACCAATCTACTCGTCGAGTATTTAGAAAAATTGACTGACGACGATATTCAAAAGATAGCCCGACATTATAAAATGTTTTTGTTATCAGGGTTTTTGGCCGGTTTTTTACTGGTTTTTATTTCACTCTATCAATACGTTGTTTGGTATCCTGCCAAATTGATAGAAACACTAGAATCAGTGGTAGAACGCCATAATCAAAGCATACCAAAGCAAGTAGATCAATATACCACATTAAAAAAACTTGTTTTTCTCAAAGAAAGCAAGAAACTGCAATATTACTATACTTTAAATTTGTCATTAGACGATGAAGATTTATTTGTAAGTCTTATGAAAACTGAGTTAAGCAAAACGCATTGTGAGA
>Ga0233403_10001157_pt1 | contig 12379 bp, 7 predicted proteins | sample Na_oxic_1_MG_FD_179866 | JGI IMG/M metagenome (GOLD analysis project Ga0233403, IMG submission 179866) | Seawater microbial communities from Saanich Inlet, British Columbia, Canada - Na_oxic_1_MG | ecosystem: Environmental > Aquatic > Marine > Inlet | place: Canada: British Columbia | collected...
ATGTTGGTAAAGTACATTGGGCAGTCGATGGTTTTGTTAAAGTTCTCACGATTGTATTTTTGATTATTTTAGTTTATTTTTTAATTATAAATATTTTATAATATTCTGTCAAGGCGTAAGTCCTAAAATTGTAATGTTTAAAAAATAATTCGACCCTGGCCCCTTTTCTTTCTCTAGTAATATCATCAACCAAGTTGACCCTTTGGGCAATATTACCCGTTCGACCTTTGACCCATTGGGTAATCAACTGAGTGCCATTGACCCGTTAGGTAATGCGACTTTTGCCAAATATGACGATAACTCCAATCAAATTGAACACCAAGATGCCGAGGGTCATGTTGTCAAGTATACCTATAATAATGAAAAGAAGTTGTATAAAACCTTAACCGATGCGAAGGGTAATACTTTTGAGCTTTTCTACGATGATTCTAATAACCTGATTGCCGTTAAAGATCCGGCCGGCAATCGAACCGAATTAACGTTTAATAGCAAAGGGTTAGTGACTTCAAAGACCGATGCTCTCAAGCGTAAAACGAGCTTCAAGTATGACAGTGCCGGCAATCTGATTGAAGAAACGGATGCGCTGGGTAATACGGTGACGTACACTTATGACCAAAATCATAATGAGCTTAGTCACACCACCACCCGCACTGTTGCTGGGGAGCCGGTTATCGACACAACTCATTACAAGTATGATAGTAGCAATCGGCTCACGCAAATGACCGATGCTTTGGGTAATGTTATCCAAACTGAATACAACACGTTGGGTCAAGTGAAAGCCCGTGTCGATGAATTAGGTCGTCGTACCACCTTTGAATACGACATCTATGGCAACCCAACCCAAACCACCTATCCAGATGGTTCAAAAGTGACTCGACGTTATGATGCCGAAGGTAATCTGTTATCAATGACTGATACCGCCGGTCATACAACCACCTATCAATACGATGCGTTAGATCGTAAAATCTTCGTTCTTTATCCAAATGGGCAAACCTCAAAAACTTCGTATGATGCGGCCAGTCGTGTGATTGCTCAGGTGGACGAAGCGGGTCATCGCTCCACTTATAGCTACAATAAAATTGGACAGCCCACCACAATCACCAATGCGTTAGGCAATACCACTCAATCCGCTTATGATGCCAATGGTAATTTGGCGACGCAAACGGATACCAATGGCAATGTAACCACTTATGTCTATGATAATCTTGACCGGCAAGTCAAAATTATTTTTGCCGATAAAAGTGAACAGATTAGTGTCTATGATGTCGTTGGGAATCAGATTGCCAACCAAGACCAAACCGGTGTTACAACACAATATCGCTATGATGCCTCAGATAGACTCATTGAAGTTATTGATGCTTTGGGTCAAAAAACGCATTACAGTTATGATGAAAAAGGTAACCAGCTCAGCCAAACTGATGCTAATAGTCATACCACCCGTTGGCAATATGATGCGTTAGGGCGCCTGAGAAGCCGGACGTTGCCTCTCAATCAAAGTGAATCCTTTACCTACGATAAAGTCGGCAATCTCAAGAGCCATAAGAGCTTCAATGGCGATTTCACGTTTTTCAGTTATAACCCCAAAAATAGTCAACTGGTTGGCATCACTTACCCTAACAACGACAAAGAAACGTTCACCTATGACACGTTAGGTAATCGTTTAACCGTGACTGATAAACGTGGAACCACCCGATATCAATATGATAGTTTCAGTCGTTTAATTAAAGAAACGCAACCCAATGGTGCGGTTCTTGAATACAGTTATGATGCGCGTGGCAACCGAACTGAAGTAAAAGTGACATTGGGAGATTTAACCCAAATTGCTCGTTATGATTATGATAACCTCAATCGCTTAATCCATGTCACCAATGGTAGCCACAAAACAACTTACAGTTATGATAAGTTGGGTAATCGCAATCAAGTGAGTTACCCCAATGGCACGGCAACCACTTATCAATACGACAAGTTAAACCGCTTAATTGAGAAACAAACGGTTGATGCCAGTGGTAAGACGTTAGTCGGCTATCAATACACCCTGTCTCCTAGCCATCAGCGTCTCGAAGTTACTGAACAATCTGGCCGAAAGGTCGCTTACGCTTATGATAAGCTATCTCGTCTTCTCAGCGAAACCATAACCGATTCGGCGAACGGAAACCTCCAAAATCGTTATGAATATGACCCGGTTGGCAATCGTACTTATAGCGTTGAAAATGGTGTTCATACCGCTTATAGCTATGACGCGAATGACCGCTTAATTAAAGCCGGCGGCGAAACTTACGGCTACGATGACAATGGTAATCTCATCCAGGTTCAACAAGACCAGAAGATTCTGAGTAGCGCAAACTATGATGCGAACAATCGCCTCACACAAGCGACTATCACGCCCAGTGGCAGTTCCACCAGCACTACAGTCAGTTATGCCTACGATGCTGATGGTCATCGGGTGTTAAAGGAAAAAGACGGCCAACAAACCACCTACGTTGTTGATACTCAAAGCAATTACGCCCAAGTGATTGCCGAAGTCAGCGACGATTCCATAATCAATTATGTTTACGGCGATGACTTAATTAGTCAAACTAATCCCGAGGGAACTGTTTATTACCATTCGGATGCGTTAGGCAGCACCCGCGCCTTAACTGATAATAATGGTACTGTCACCGACACCTACTATTATAGTGCTTATGGGCAACTGCTCAACCGCACCGGCACGACCACAAATGCCTATTTATTCACCGGAGAACAATATGACGATACTTTGGGTAGCTACTACCTAAGAGCGCGTTATTACAACCCGGCTCTGGCACGCTTCCTCAGCATGGATAGCTTTGACGGTCTGCAACGTGAGCCTTTAACCCTCAATAAGTATTTGTATGCCAATGGCAATCCGGCCAATATGATTGACCCCAGCGGCCAATTTTCCATCGGGAGTTTAAGTGCGGCGATTAGCATTCGTGGTATGTTAACGGCTATGCGTTGGGCTGGTGGAGGACTGACTGCTTATGACTTTATAACCGATCCCACCGCATTTTTGACCGAAGCATTGACGGATAGACTGCTTCGGCTATTAAAGTTACGACGGTTACAACGCTTATTTTCCAAACTGGGACAAATTTGCCAGTTAGGAAAAAATAGTTTCACCGCCAACACTTTGGTACACACGCAAAGGGGATTGATTACCATTGCTTCGGTCCGCATTGGAGATCAGGTTTGGTCTTACAATGAAGAAACTGGTGAACCGGGTTGGAATGAAGTTGTTCACCTCATTCAAAGCGAGCAGGAATATGACTTAGTTCTCTTGACTCTCGAAAATGGTGAAATAATTGAGGCGACCAAAGAACATCCGTTCTCTGTCGTTGATAAAGGTTGGGTAGCTGCTGAAAACCTAACTCAAGGTGATGTGCTAGTTACCAAAGATGGCAATGTTGAAATTTCCAGTGTTGTGCGGGAACAAAGAACGGTTGTTGTCTATAACCTGACCGTTGAGAATGCTCGTACCTTCTATATTAGTCGGGATGGGGTGTTGGTACATAATAATATTCCTACTGGGAATCCTACTCCTGATTTATGTAAACTTGGGGAATGGATAAATCCATCATTTAAAAAGACAACACCAAACATCCCGATATATAAAGGAGCACCTCTGCGTCTTCCCACACGGAAAGATGTTTCTGGAAGAACGGCAATTATTTTTGAGGCGGATGGTATTAATTTAGAGTTGTTAAGTGGAGAGCGGGGTCCAGCACAAATATTTGATGATGAGAAATATTCAGGGTGGAAAAAACATATGGGACTACTTAGGTATCATGTTGAAACACATGTAGCCGCTTTTTTACGTATCGTGGGGCAAACAAGTGGAACCATGCATATAAATCACTATCCTTGTGGATATGATAATAACCAATTTGGTTGTTATATTAATTTAGGGCCTTTATTACCCCTAGGCACAAATGTGAAGGTTTATTTTCCGTATAAAGGGAAGGTTATAGAATGGGATGTTAGCGGAAGTGGCCCCCCAAATCTAAAATGAAAAAATACTGCTTACTAAAAATTTTTTTGATGATGGAGTCCAAACTTTGATTTTTGTTGGAAGTATAAACTAAAGTTTGGACTTCTAATATCACAAAATTATTTACAGCAAGAAAAGCTTCCCTTTGAAAAACGAGTGTAATCTTGTAATAATTTTTGCCATAGGTGAATAGCGAATAGCTTTATAAAAATAAATCAAAGAGTTGCTTACGCCATTTGTTATTCACCAAAACCAAAAATGATTAAATTAAGATTGCACTCTTCCAACAAACATTTTAGAAAACATGTTGCTCACTTTTTCATATTTTACACAATTTTACACAATACTTAATTAATAATTTCATTACACAAGGAGGTGATTGTTCCTTCTTTAAAACTTTCTCATGGATGGTTTTTGCCACTATAAAAACCCTTTTTTGGTAGTGCTATTTTTGAAATTTAAGTATTTAAAATCAATGGTATAAATCATGGCCATTGTTTCATAATCTTACTTGTAGCAAACCAGGAATTCGTTGGCCTTCCAATAATTGGTGGGCTACTTTAAAAGCAACATAATCATCTTCATGTAACTGATTTGTGATGGTAATTAACACAGATTGCCATTGGGTTTCGTTTTCTATTTTGAGTTGACTGAGGCTTATGGCCGCAGCATGTCGCATATAGGCACTTTTATCCGCTAAAATGTCTAACAGTGCGTTAATCACTGCGTCACTGGCTGGGGCCATACCTAAACATAAAACCATGTCGTGTCGCACCCACTCAATTTTTTCATTTTGTAAGGCATCTAACAAAGCCTTAATCACCTGATCGTTAACTTGGTTTTGAGCTAACTGGCCTAAGCTGTTGGTTGCGTCGCGTCGCCTCCATTCATTTTTATCTCGTAGAATAGCTAATAGGACTTCAATCACTTCTTGGTTGGCTTTGCCCAACTGAATTAAACTTTTGCCCACGGCATTTCGCACGGTTTCATCCTCATCACGCAAAGCACCTAACAAAGCATTAATCACATCTTCGTGGGCTTTACCCAACTGACCTAAATTTGAAGCGGCTTCACTTCGCACATTTTGGTTTTTATCCTGCAAAGCACTTAACAATGCTTTAACAACTTTCTCGCTCGTTTGATCTAACTCAGTTAAACTAAAAATTGCTGTTAATCGCACGTTACAATCTTGCTCTCGTAAATTTTTTAACGGTATTTTAATCATTTGATCAGTGGTTTGACTTAATTGATCTAAAGTATTGATGGCGATGTTTCGCACCGACTTATTTTTATCTCGCAAAACATTTACCAATGCCTTAATCACTGGATCGTTGGCTTCTTGGTCCAATCGACCTAAAATTTCTTTAGCCACTGAGATTTGTATCAGCTTGTCTTCATTCTTTCGCAAAACGCTTAAAAGTATTTTTGCTATCTGTTCATTGGTTTGAGCCCACTGAATTAAACGTTTGACCACGGTGCATTCCACTTCATCGTATTCATCCCAACAAGCGTTTAACAATGCTTTAATCACCGTTTCGTTTCGCTGATCGAGCTGAATTAAACTTTTGGCCACGATACTTGGTATCTCCCCAGTATCCCGCAAAAGGTCTAACAAGCCCGATATCACCCTCTCGTTTGCTTTACCCAATTGACCTAAACTTTTGGCCGCTGTGCTTAGTACAAACCACTCGTCATCTTGTAAAGCGTCTGACAAAGCATTAATCACGGAATCACTGGCTTGACCTAATTGACCTAAACTTTTAGCCGCAAAATGTCGCACAAACCAGTCTTCATCTTGCAATGCACCTAACAATGCCTTAATGACAGGTTCGTTAGCTTGACCCAACTGACCTAAACTTTTAGCCACTGCACCTCGCATCCACCCATCTTCATCTCGTAACAAAACTAAAAGCGTCTCAATGACAGAGTCAAAGGCTTGCCCTAATTGACCTAAACTCCAAACCATAATGCGTCGGACACGTTGTTCTTTTTTCTCCAAGAGGGCTTTGAGCAGAATAGAAATTAGAGGGTGGCTCAGTAAATTAGGAGCTATATCGGCTAAATCCTCTGCAATGGTTGTGATAAGAAAAGAAAACTGATCACTATTAGTCGGCTTGTGTATCCATTCTAAAACATGGTTTACCGCAAAATCAGAAATGGCTTTGGAAAGGGTAAGCGTTTTATTGGTCACTTCATCATAACCTTGAGCAACTAACTTAAATTCACGCATGAGATACCATGCCAACTCTCTTTGCCATTTCTGGCTAGATTCCCAATCGGTATTTAGTATGGTTAACAAGAGATGTTCCGCTTTCTTGGCGTTCCCAACGCCGGAACCCAAATAGCTAATAACCAGTAAATGCGTTTCCCGCCACCAAACTTCATGCAAATGTTCCATGACTAAATCAATATAATTGTCTTGAACAGCTATGTAACGGGCGGTTAAATATTCTTGAAAAACTCGGTGAATAAATTCTAGTGTGCCATCACCTCGCTTTTGTAATAGAGCCATTCTATCACCGAAGACTTCAATAAATCTCATAGCTTTTGGTTGAGCCTTTAAGCCATGATGGAGGTTCAATTTTTCTAAAGTTTGGGCGAGAGATTTAACGACTTTTTCTTCCGCTACCGCTAATTGTCCGGTTTGATGAAAATCGTATGCGATTGGCATCAGGAATTCTAATTGGGCATCCCCGTTCAATTCGCCGCTTAAGCGAGACACTTTCATGTTAGTTGGACAATTCCAACTTTCCAGTAAAATTTGATAGCACTCCTTTAATAACGTCACGCGGCAACGAGGTAAAAAATGCCGGTGATGGTAAACCATAGCGATGAGGGTACACCACAAAGGTTCTTGGACCAATTTTTTTAGCCGTTTATTGGCCTCTATCGCTTCAATGAGTTTTGGCACCTCTTTTTGAGAATGAAGCTCATAAGTGGTGTTGTACCAATACTGAATAAACAACTTAACATCATTAAAGCAGAAAGGTTGTATCTCAGTCCGTTGAAAATTAACCCTTAAATGTTGAAAACCGTGTGGACGGCTAGTTAGGATACAGCGAAGATGGATATAAGTTGGAGAAAACAGCAAAGTTTCTAATACTGAAACTAGATATTGACGTGTACTAATATCGGTGATTTCATCTAAACCATCCAATAACAATAAACAAGGCTGATTTTTCAAACGGGAATGTATCCATGCCTTTGAAACGCCATCAAAGCGGGAATCTTTAGCTATAAAGGCACTAATTTCTGCGGCTAAATCAAAGGTAGTGAAAGTTTCTTTTAAGGCTTGAAGGTGCTCACTAAATCGTCTTAATTCTAACAAAATGGGGAGCGTGTTTTCCGTCAAATCGGTCCTTAAACGAGAGTTGAGCAAGGTAGGCTTACGATTAGCCAAAGTATTTGCTAACCAACGTAACATAGTGGTTTTACCACTGCCAGGTGCGCCTATAATAATTAGGCGACGATATTTATGTAAGGCGGTTTTGAGCGAAATGGGTTTTGGCAAGCGGATTGGTAAAGAATCTTCTTTTGACTGCCACCACCGTAGATGTTCAATTTCGTCAACGCCGGCTTCTAATTCTGGTTCTATGAGATTAGCCGTATTTTGTACACCCGTTCTTATTCTGGTTTGAAAGGGGGTTGGATAGTAACAAAAATTTATTGAAGGGGGGGGGACTACCGTTAATTTGATAAATAGCTTATCCAAGGGCAGATCGCATAGTAATCCACATTCATCCCCGGTTAAATGGGCCAGATGGTTATAAATCTCGCTGACATGTTGGCGGTAACGTTCTTCTTCTGGATTAATTGGAATATGTTCTAGCATTTGGCACCAAACTTGGCTATACATGATATATAGAAATCTTAACTGATTAACAAAATGACGTAAAAGTAATTGCAACAGAGGCTATTTAAAAAAGAGATAGTATCTGTTTTATCAAGAAAAAATCATTTAGGACTACTATAGTATCTACGTTTTCAAGTGATTTAAGTTATCAAAAAAATTAAAAATTTACGCTAAAATTAAAGACTCACCTTTTTCAGTTTTGAAAATTGTATCCTAAAAAAAATATGTTTGCAATATACCATCAAAGCCGGGCCATGTACGGAAAAAGGGGCCAGGCTCGATTTAATTTTTTATAATAATATTAGCTTTGTGCCGAGCTATGGAGCCATCCAAGGTTCGCAGCAAACAAGGCGACGCCGGCGCGGTAATGCTTATGATACTGCCAGCTTGTTGATAGCATTGTTGCGGGCGGCTCAAGTGCCAGCTCGTTATGTATATGGTACGGTGGAAAAAAAAAGGGGCCAGGCTCGATTTAATTTTTTAATCTTGAATTTTTATACAAATTGTAATGTTTAAAAAATAATTCGACCCTGGCCCCTTTTCTTTCTCTAGACGGGCAAACTGAACTAATTAACCAAGTTTCAAAGCAGGCCGAAAAGTATTCCGTATCAGTTACCATTACTCAGGACATTATCCACGTCATAGAATATCTATGGAAAGCTGCCCACGCGCTTCATCCACAAGACCCTGAAAAACGGGAACAATGGGTAAAAGAGCGCACTTTTGAGCTTATGAATGGAAACGCTCAAAATGTCGCTAGTGGCCTACGCCGAGCCGCTACTCGTGCGGACTTAGACCAGAAAAAACGTGAACCGGTAGATGTAGCAGCAAACTACATTCAAAACAACCAGCAACGGTTGAAATACGACGAATCTTTGGAACAAGGACTTCCCATCGCCACTGGTGTAATAGAAGGTGCTTGTTGTCACATAGTCAAAGACCGTATGGATTTAACTGGTGCCGGTTTCCGACTCAAATCTGCTGATGCAGTACTCAAACTAAGATCATTGAAAGCTAGTGGTGATTTAGGCGAATATCTGCAATTCCATTTTATTAAGGAAGAAGAGAGGAATTATGGATGGGCGGCTAACGATGAGGTCTTTGCTATTGCTGCTTAAAAGCGTTAACTGAAAAGAGCCGCACCCATTTCGATTTGACTATCGGTGCTAAAAAAATAGCCGCTACCAGACTTTTTAACAGACGATATCGGCTCAATATAAAAAGCCATGTCATGGCAAAATGGCGCATCTGGCATACGTGCCTTACTGTCATAACGATCTCGACTAAAAAATACCGTGTTTGGGAATGAATGGTGCGCTTCATAAGTAGAGGGCAGCACAATAATAGCATGAAAATACTTATGTATATTTCTCAAGATTTGGATGGAGCCTTCGTTATGCCAGTTTCCACTGCCACCAAATATTAAGACATTTTCTGCTTTAATAAGTTCAGCAGCAGCATGGTAGCTTTTTAATTCCGTGTATTCAACACCAATGGAACGCAAAAATTTTAAGGTGCCATAACGAGTTAAGGCATCTCCCCAATTACCCGGACTAGCTAAATAATATACCTTATCGTTTCCGCAGGTATTTTTTATGATATTTTCTAATAGGAAAAACTCTTTACGCATTGTTATTGCCTTTTTTTATGTTATGTCGTTATGTAGGGTGGGTAGAGTGATAACGAAACCCACCGAACCTCCAAAATGGTGGGTGCAGCGACACTGCCATTAAGTTAAGCATTGGAATCCAAACCTTTAGATTTGGAAGCATTGGAATCCAAACCTTTAGATTTGGAAGCATTGGAATCCAAACCTTTAGATTTGGAAGTATTTGATATTTAAGCCGAATAATCCAAATATGAAGGTTTGGATTCCAATAAAATTCCTTAACTTAATGGCATTGGGGTGCAGCGAAGCTCTACCCACCCTACACTCACTTTAACTAAACTTATCCCTATGTTCTGGAGCCTCTTGTCCCAATATAACTGGTTGACTTGCCACAACTGGTGATGAAATAAGGCATCCGCCTTGAGGTTGTATGGTTCGCGCTAACCATTTATCAATTGCTCTATGAGTTTGCCGCCAAATTTTCATTGAGTCTATATCAGGCGGAATATTTTCCAGTATTTCGTCAAAAAATGAATGATGATAAGCAAGTGCATGCGTACAAGTAAGTCCTTTAGGACTCTCTAAATATTGACATCCTGACACTTTTGGATAAACCTGCCCAAATTTACACCCACCAAGAAAAAATAATTTCCACTCTTGCTGTCTTAATTCCTTGACACTACGTTGTAAATATCGAGCAATATCATCAAAAAATATAGCATCATCTTCAAAAACAAGTACATTACTCAATCCTTGCCGTTTTGCCTTTTCAACAATTTGACGATGGGATAGTGTAGCTCCAATATATTGCCCTTCTTCAATAGCACTGAAACGACGCACCCTTTTTTCAATATGCAGCCGGCGAAAACGTTCTTGCATTGCTTGCCAGCGTTCAGTTTGAAAATCTAGGTTAATACAATAGATAGCATCAAAGTAATGAAAAGGGCTATCCAGTTCTTGTTGTACTTGAGTAATAATTTCTTGGGTTGGTTTTTCACCGATTATTTCTACAAAATGTTGTTCTAATTCTTTAGTATTATCCAAATTCAATTCATCAAAACCCACCAAATAATTATAAATACGATCTTCCCATTTGATGTTATAAGGTACTTTTAACGGACGTTGAAAACGATGTAACCAGCGTAGAAAGGGCAAACACAATGTGCGGTTGCCTCGTTGCCGAAATTTTTCATGGATATAACCTTCTTCGCCACCAAATCCACGAAAGCGCGGGTTAAAACCTAACCAAGCATCTTTGCGACAGGCAAATAGCCCCAAGCCTTGCATTGGAATTTCAAAAGGTTCAGCATCAATATTTTCGCCCCGCGCATCAGTTCCCCAAGCACCATACATACCTAAGTACCATTCTGGGTTCATGTGCGTAGATAAAGATTTCACATTATCATACAGCATAGGCCCTTGTAATAAATCATGACAATCGGGATTGGCATCCAAAAAGTCAATGAGTTTACGGATGGCCCCCGGCATAATAAGGACATGGCAATCCATACACAAAACATAGTCTGCATCAGCTTCCCTAAAGATGACATCACGCACGGCAGTGCTAGTGGTTTCTGTGTAAGACACATAATAATAATTGGGAATTGCATTTTCCAGTTTTTGGAGTGCCTCAGCCACAGCTCCATAAGGATTATTATCCACCACCAAAATACCAATTTCATCTGCAACTTCAGGATGATAGAGCTGAATCGCTTGTACCGAAAAATAGACTCCGTCAAAATCATCATAAGTCGCCATACCAATACAGAGCTTATGATGTTGCCTATTTTTGACCTGTATAGCAAAATCTATTAATTCTTGTTCTTGCCAAAATTTTAAAGTATCGGGTAAATCCTTAGCAACCTCATCTTGATTATCTACAAAAACCTCTTGCAAAGCTTTTTTAATTGCCTTGACATCCGTTTTGCCATCACAGCATGTCCAAATAAATCCCGCAACCTGGTTGAGTAAATGTACACCGTCGTGAGATTTAGAAAATAACATTGGTTGTTCATCTAACCAATGTAATTGCCAATCGTTGTTGGGCTTGGGTTTGTAATTATCTAAGGAGCCTCTTGCAAAACTCTTAAACTATTGCCACAAATAATATGTAAAAAAAGGGTAAAAAAACTTGATTGATGATAGTTTTTGCTTTCAAAAAAATTAAAAATTAGCACGATAAAGGACATCGATGCTAAAAACGCGTAAAATTGGCGATTTTTGGACGTACCAATCCCTACCCCTTAGGCGGGTTATTTTTAAAATATTGTTTTTACTACTATTTTTATGTGACGAATCGCATCAATTGATCTACCGTCACCACCAAGATACCAAACATGAGGTGGCTGAAGACTTTGGCGTGACCTCGCACACGAACATGACGACCTCCAAATTCGTCTTTCAGTCTTCCATTGACTCGTTCTGAGGCACTTCTTTCACGGTAACGGACTTGTTCAGGTAACTCAACATGGATAAATTTAAGTCGTTTTTTTTCAGCGACAAGTTCTTCTTTCAAAACCTTATCACGGCGTGGGTTGACATCTATAATGGGAACATGACCAAGCTCAATACTTTTGTTCCTAATTTCAGCAAGCTTAATAGGCCGAATCCATTAAATCATAGAGATTGGTCACTCGCTTTGAGCGGGGTGAAGCTAAAGGAATTGCCACTTGACTGTCATGTGTTGAAGCAGAAGTCAACACACAACTCACCGGAACCTGACCATCGATTGTGTCGATATGAAGCTTGTAACCTACCCAAGTTTCTATATGGCCCTTGACTTAATTTCTTGGACCCTACATCACAGTCTTTGGGTAAGTCTTCTAACATTTTTTCAAGACTCATATCGCCCTGACGTTGTATACGAGTAGGTTCTTTGATGACTTCTTCTCCCTTTTTAGGACGTCCACGG
>Ga0233403_10001159_pt1 | contig 12372 bp, 13 predicted proteins | sample Na_oxic_1_MG_FD_179866 | JGI IMG/M metagenome (GOLD analysis project Ga0233403, IMG submission 179866) | Seawater microbial communities from Saanich Inlet, British Columbia, Canada - Na_oxic_1_MG | ecosystem: Environmental > Aquatic > Marine > Inlet | place: Canada: British Columbia | collected...
AACACGCAGGGAGCCCTACAGAAAATGTTAAAAAATTTATGCGTACCTACTTACTAAGGGTTTTGTCAATCCGTTAATACCGGAAAGAAGTTGTACTAAAGGTTTTGTCAATCCATTTATACCGTTAATCAGTGGTGGGCAGCAAAAACACGCAGGGAGCCCTACAGAAAATGTTAAAAAATTTATGCGTACCTACTTAAATCTCAATTGCAGTGGCCCCTAGCAATTTGGTCAAACGCTTATCAAAGGTATGAAGCGTTACACCGAACTTTTGGGTTTGAGCTAAAATGATGCAATCAGAAAAATCAGCATTCGATTCAATATATTGGATTAAAGCAGTCTGAAAAATATCGGCATCTTGCAAGACAAAAGCTGGGTTATTATCTAAATGTTCTAATATTTTCACAATAACTGATTTATCCAATTTATAAGCACTTTTCATTACCCAAACGATTTCAACTTGAACAACTTGTGGTACATAAATCTTTTTAGCCGCACTGGCTAATTTTCGAGCAGCATTAACCTGTTTTGGTTGTTCTTCATCGTCAAGTAAGATACGAATAAGAAAATTAGTATCTGCTCCAATCATTTAATGGCACCTTCGTTGATAGCGTGTTCCATGTCTTCAAGACTGGCGGAATTTTTAGGCTGATATAAACCAAACGCATCTTCAATACGATAGGTTTTTTTCGGTTGTAAATGAGTTTCAAGTGCCTGAGTTAAGACATTGATAATAAAATCAGTCGGTGTCGGGAGCGTTCTTAATCTTTCACCCAGTACATCAGGTAATTCAATAGTCAATTGCATAGTCAGTTCTCAGTTTCACGCAAAAGTTGCGCGCAACTTTTGCGTGAAAATCAGTTCTTTGCTGCAAGTTTTGCGCGCAAAACTGTATTTCACGCAAAAGGTGCTAAGGGCACTAAAGAAAATCTGGCGTTTTTGCGCCTTTTGCGCCTTTTGCGTTATTCTTTTTGGGGGGCAGTTATCAGTTAAAATACAATTCAATTTAATTCTGTAACTGAACTTTTAGACGTTTCAGGATAAACAGAATGGTATAATTTTGTAATCGTGCTCACTTTAGCCATTAGGATTGCATTCACTAAAGTTTTCCAATCTGTTAAATAATGAAAACGCACGATGCGATAGTCATTTAAAAATTGTTCCCTTTGTGCTTCATAAATCTGATCATAATTAACGTGACAGTCATAACCGTTACATTCAAGAATAAGGTTTAATTCTTTCACGTAGAAATCAACGCGATAAGGGCCAATTTGATAATTATGAGAAAAGCTAAAACCGGCAAAAACTTCTGCTAATACCTGCTGCCATTCAATTTCACCCTTCGTTTCAAATGAAGCTAGGCGACTCACACTCCCAAACATCTTTTCTTTCAAACCAATGCCCACGACGCTATCCATACCTAAAGCGATTGTGCCTACATCTTGTATATGATAGCCATTCATACGCAATGCTTTGGAACCAATAGCCCGAATCGTTTGACGATCAAGCTTGATGGGTTTAATCGTCTTCCGATGTTTAGTTAGAAAACTATTCAACGTACTCAACGGAATATCAAGAAAATCAGTGATATCCGTTTTTATAGCCATGTCGTCACTCACCGAGCATTTTAAACCCGATTCTTTCATTAACTCGACAATGTCTGTGTAATTCTTTTGGGCGCTTGTTTGGATGTTCGCAGGTAGGCCGCAGGCTTCTTTGATGGCGGTGTCTAAAGCTGTTATCACAAGAGCTTTTAGTAAAATAACACTTCTTTCTCCTATGTGACGTTGATTTTCACGTAATTTACAATGAACAAATGCCATTGAGTATGCAAAAATCAGCGTCTCAATCACTGTTGTATCATAAACCGCAATATTCACACCTTTGTGAGGACTATTTTCAGCTATCACTTCTACTAAGTTAGTCCTCAATGGTAAATCGTTATCAATAAACGGTTTGAGCGTTTTTATAGGCCAGTTAGTCCTCAATCGATTTAAGGCCTTTTGATCCATCCCCAACAAATCAGCAGTCCCCCGTTCACTTAAACAGGCTGTGCCATTATCAAGCATGTAACCATCGCACTTAATCCCGGGAATGATTTCTACTTGGCCGTAATGTACGGCCTGTATTTCTGTCATAATTTACCTCTTGTTTTAATCAATAATATCAATGTGAATAAAGTAATTAGTGTTTGAACGAAAACCTTTTTCTTTACGGCGATAACTTCGTTCCGCAGAGTTTCACAGAAATTTGACTAACAAAAAGCTTTTGTATTGTTTTGTGTGCCTCTGTATGGTAAACATTTGAAATATGAGATAAAGCGTTTTCGTTCAGGCACTAATTATACTTAAAAATAGAATATAAGATATTGTTAATCAATTTCAATCAAAATTTTGAATGCCTGAAAAGTCAATTTGATTTGATAGCGCGTATGGTAAATACTTTTTTATGTACACAAGAGACAAAAGTGTTAAATCAAAAAAAATTTGGGATATCACTTATGTGTTAGATTGCTTATTAATTAGTCTTATAGTTATCAGTTATCAGTTAAATTGCTATTCAATTCTATCTAAAAGCAATCTGAAGTTTCGCCGTTCAGGCGCGAAGCGGCTATTTAATGGCCTCACTGATTGGCGCTTATTGATACTAGTGCAGGAGAGCGGAAATATCCAGACCACCCAGCTAACCAGCCAACCAGCCAACCAGCCAACAGCTAAAGCAGTTGTCTAAAAGCTCAAGTCACCTAAAGGTGACTAACATGATGCAAATTTTTGCTATACTCGGCGCGGGAATAAATCTTAACTTTTATCGTTTTTGGCAACCCCAAGTTGCAACGAAGGGCTATGATCTCGCGTAGCTTCGAGCCGAAGTTTCACGTTCAACCCCTACGGGGCCTTAGCTTTTTAATCTTTTTCTGATCGATTTGCCTTTGTACTTTATGCAATTGGGAATGCTTTTAAAAGTTGGTGTGCCCGCGTGCAGTATAAAACGAGCAGCTTTAAATGGATTTGTACTTCCAAAAAAGCGCAAATTATAATTGTGAATAGTATACTCACAATTTTTTTATAAGACTTATGCTAATAAATACGATTGTGGGTATGTAGTCACCTTTAGGTGACTTAAGCTTTTGGCTTTTGATGGCTTTTGATGGCTGGGTGGTCTGATCATTTCCGCTTTCCTGCACTAGTCAAAATAAATTTTGAACTCCAAGATATCAGTTCCATGCAAAAGTTTTTGCGCGCTAAAAAAAAGACAAGAGGCCGTTTAAGAAAAAAAGCTTGACAAGCAAATGAGCCATCTTTATAGTTCTTTATGAACTTAGCTAGGGATGTACACCCGAAACGAGAGGTAATCACAGAATGCCGCTCTGCTAAGTGTTTTCCATCAAATTCTGTACACTACCACTGTGAGGTGTCACTTATGACGACTCAATTAATAAGCCGTGATTTTCAGGGTGCGACAATTCGCCAGCGTCCGGGTGATAAATACTTGAACGCCACTGATATGTGCAATGCTAACGGAAAAAAATTCAAAGATTACCGTCGCCTTAAATCTACTAAAGAGTTTGTAGCAGAACTTTATGATTTTATTGCTAATTGTACCGTTGGGAGTTATAGCCTAACGGAACAAAATCAACAACTTATACAAATTACACAAGGCGGTACTCCCGAAAATCAAGGCACATGGGTGCATCCTTATGTTGCAATCAATCTTGCTCAATGGTGTAGTCCAAAGTTTGCTGTACTTGTAACTGATTGGGTTTATGAACTCCTAACCAAAGGTACAGTATCACTAGATCCCAAACAAAATGCCCTACTCGTCCAAGCCAAAGTTGATGAATTAGACAAACTTGGTATCACCGGTAATGCCAAACAAATCGCCCTCAACAACTTCATCAAAGCACAATTTGGTTATGATGCTCTGAAAATATTCGGCATAGAGTCCCAAGTTGCCGAAATCCAGCAAGCTTTATTAATTCCCACTGAAATCGCTAAACGGGTTGGTTTAAAAAGTGCCCGTCCAGTTAACGTCCAGTTAATTGAATTTGGACTCCAAACCAAACACCGCGACGACAAAAAACGCCTTTATTATGAACTAACAGATGAGGGCCTCAAGCATGCCCAATACCAAGACACCGGCAAAAAGCATAATTCAGGTTGCCTTGTTCGTACTATAAAATGGTACGAAAGTGTCTTGCAATTCTTCCAAGCCTTACCCATTCCCAAAGTATTTAAACTCACGTAAAGTCTTATCAGTTATCAGTTTCACGCAAAAGTTTTTGCGCGCAAAAACTTTTGCGTGAAAATCAGTTATCAGTTATCAGTTATCAATGATGATTGGAGGCCTCGATCTAAAAGCAACGCTAATCCTTATGATTTTTAACATCGAACACTCTATTTCACATTTCACTTAAGAAGTTTCGCGAAGCGAAACTTCTTAAGTGAGCCTTCGGTGCGCGAAGCTAAATACAGTTTTGCGCGCAAAACTTTATTTCACGCTAATGTTCGCGGAGCGAACATTAGCGTGAAATGTGAAAAGTTAGTATTTTGAGGCTTTTATCGATAATTTTGGCTTTTGGCTGAAATTTGCCAAAATCGTTTTGTTCGCGCCCGTGAGGGAAGTTGACTAAGTCTTTGTTTTTTATCATTTTGATATTTTCAACAATAATTGATTTTAAATCGTCCAAAATGGGCTATTTTGATAAACTTATCTTATTGTTTTGAGGCCTTTTGATAAAAAAATTGAACCAAACGATATTTATTAAATTTATTAACGATTATCGTCTCTCACCGGGCAAAATAAATAGGGGGTATCCAGCCTCGGAGAGCAGTTAATTAACTTATTGATTATTAAGGATATTTTGTTTTGGGTTTCAAGGCGAAATTTTGAACTGTTTTTTATTTTGTCAAATTGAAGGCAAGCGTTAGGGCATGGGCCCTGTGTACTCATCTCAAAATCAATTTTGAATGCTAATAAATATTTAATCCAAATCATTTCAGGCAAAGCCGATAAGGATTTAAGAATTAAGAAGTCTAGAAATTGGGCATGGCGGAATCGATTCGCCATTAGGGCTAAGGCGACTGACATTGCGGCTAATCCTGCGTGTAGATTATCAATCCACAGTTTGCCTGATACCCAAGTCATAATGGGATCGGTGGCGATGCCCAATAAGGGGAGCCAAAATAAGGGTGAAAGTGCGGATAGGGATAAATTGTGATAGCGTATCAAATATCGCCCTATCAAGGCGACGGCCAAGATCGCGAAAAGATGGCCCAACCAAGAGGCCATGACGGCGTAATGGGGTATGTTTTCATATTGGGCAAAGGGGCGAAGTACGGCTGGAAATAAGGGGGGATGCACGGGCATTTCACGATGGGCGTAGCGTTTAAAAGTGGGTATATTAAAAATAGGGGAGCCTTGCAACGTATAATGCTCGGTGGCAATCCAATTTTTAGTCAAGTACCAAAAACGGACTTCATCGCCCTCTTCATGTCGCAAATTCAAGGTGGGTAATTTGAGTAGGATTAGATAATCCAATGATGAGCAATACAAGGCCCAAAAATACGGCATTTTTTGGGTTGACTCCCGCGCATTTGGCAACAACTGTTGTCTCCACAAGCACGACTCGGGTTGAAAAATCCCGCTATTTTGTCGTAGGGGCAATCCCACGCGCGAGCCCTTTCTCGCTCCAAATCGTTATCAGTAATCATTTTGATTATTGTGTTTTTTATAAACTGTGTTGTATCATTGTCAAGTATTTTGTGTTTTTTATGCTTATATGGAATGTACTTGAAAAGGGTGAACTCATAGTGATAAATCTGATAAAGAAAAACCCTATCTAAATTATTGATTTTCAATCCTTTCTATTAAGCCAATAAAAAATCCGTTTATTTCCGTTAATCCATTGTACTATTATGAAATCTATTATCAGTTTGTTGTGTTTGTTTGTAGCCACTCAGGCAATGAGTGCTGAAACCCAGAACCCTGTAGTCAAAATGCGAACCACTTTGGGTACGATTGTGCTTGAGCTTAACGCGGAAAAAGCGCCTATAACGGTTGCTAACTTTTTGCAGTATGTCAATGAAGGTTTTTATGACGACACAATATTTCACCGCGTGATTGGCAATTTTATGATTCAAGGTGGGGGTTTTACAGAAGCTTACGCTGAGAAACCGACTCATGAAAAGATTATTAATGAGGCAGATAATGGCTTGAACAATGCGCAAGGTACTATTGCAATGGCGCGTACCCCTGCTCCTCATTCGGCTACTTCGCAGTTTTTTATCAACGTGGTTGATAATCCGTTTCTAAATCATAGGGCACTTCCTCGTAGAGGTTGGGGGTACGCAGTATTTGGGAAAGTCACTCAAGGCATGGAAGTGGTTGATAGTATTAGAAACGTCGAAACGGGTCGGGGTGGCCCATTTTTGCGTTTGGAAAATGTGCCGCAAACGCCTGTGATTATTGAAAAAGTGTCTGTTATTGAGTAGTCGCCTCACTTGGTGGGTAACAACGTTGCCCACCCATCTCGCTAATTTAAAAATCCCTTTCATTCCCCATTCTTTATTCTCAATTCCTTATTTTCTCTCATTTCCTCATTTCCGGGTGTGATTAAAACTGCATGGCTAGGAACCCCAGGTTCCACCTGGGGCTATTCACATTCAACCCCTTCGGTGCCTTAGCGTTTTAAGTTTTTATTTTTATTTTAAGTTTTTATTTTTAAAATAAAAAAGCCATGTACTTTTAATCACACCCCTCATTTCCTCTGTGCTTTTTCATTGGCACGCATTGCGTTATACTGAAAATAACTCTTTTTCATTCTAAAAACGCGTGAATTGCCGTGAATACTCAATCACTTTACATCGAACCCGATACTGAACGCTTTATTGTGGCCTTGGTGATCGCGGCCTTAATACATTATGCGATTATCTATGGGCTTGGTTTTGCTATGCCTAAATCGGCTCAGCCGTTGAATACGACGCTGGAAGTCATTTTAGTACAAAAGCGTACGTTGATCGCCCCAAAGAAGGCAGATTATTTCGCCCAAGTCAGCTACGATGGCGGCGGGGAGCGTCTTGAAGATATTCGTCCATCAACGCCTACAATAGCGCCATTTCCTGATCAAACCGCTGAATTTGTTTTCACGCCGCCACCGCCCCAAATTGCGGCCGCTCCTACAGAGTATCAATTTCAAATCCTGACAATGAATGAATCGTCTACTGTTCAGGTTGCGGCACTAACAGAAGTCATCCCACCTGATGAGCCCGGTGAACAAGGCTATGATTCGCAAAATTTAGTGTTTAAAGACTTTGTTGCTGAAAATACGTTATTTATTAATACTGCTGCAATGGAACTGGCCAGTCTTCAGGCCGAATTGAATAAACAATTTGAAGAATATGCTAAACGCCCTCGTAAAAAATTTATCAATGCCAGTACACAAGAATATAAATATGCCAATTATATGGAAAACTGGCGTAGAAAAATTGAACAAGTCGCTAATGCAAATTATCCTGAAGCGGCTCGTCATCAAAAATTGTCAGACAATTTGATTTTGGATGTCGCGATCAATGCCGATGGTACGCTACACCAAGTTGAGCTTAAAGACCCTTCTAAACATAATGTTTTAAATGAAGCCACATTGCAAATCGTACATCTCGCCGCGCCATTTGACTCGTTTCCACAAGAGATTCTCAAAGATACCGATATATTGCATATCACCCGGATCTGGAAATTTCGTTACAATGGCTTGATCAGTCAATAAGTATCGTTTTTCAGTTATCAGTTATCAGTTATCAGTTATCAGTTATCAGTTATCAGTTATCAGTTATCAGTTATCAGTTATCAGTTATCAGTTATCAGTTATCAATGCATTGATATCCACTATTGGAAAGCCAACTTAAGTAGGTAGTAAGTACCACGCGCCGGAAATGAATCCGATTATTCGGTTCTAATTGTTAATTAAATTAAAATGGGGTAGATTTTTCCGTGGCATTATAAATTAACTATTAATAATTATAATCCTATAAATTAACGACGTGTGGTAGTAGGCATAAATCTTTTAACATTTTCTGTAGGGCTCCCTGCGTGTTTTTGCTGCCCACCAGCCTTCGCAACAAAATGTTAATAAACTTTTGCGTACCTACTTATGTATCTGACAAACTATAGTGATCCTAAATGATTTGTGAAGCAAATCGGCCCGAAAGTGTTTAAAGTCGTGGGGGCAAATTTACAAATCATTTAGGATGCCTATATAGTATGATAATCGTGATAAATCATTTTTTTTTACGAGGCTGTCAGCATTCGATACTATAATTATGTTAGAAACCACTTATTTTACTAACCACTTTTTGATTGCCATGCCCAGTTTAGGTGATCCGAATTTTTATAAAACCGTGATTTATGTCTGTTCACATAACCAAGAAGGGGCGATGGGCATTATCATCAATCATCCAATGAAGATGGATTTTGGGAATGTACTTCAACAGATGGGCATTGAGGCGACTGATCCGAATGCGAATCATTTGCCGATTTTTGAAGGCGGGCCCGTACAACGTGAACGCGGTTTTGTGATTCATCAACCGCCTAGTCAATGGGATTCCATGTTCATGGTAGGGGATAATTTAGGCATTGCAACATCGCGTGATATTATCGCTGCCATTGCCAACGGTAGAGGCCCGAATCATACCTTAATTGCATTGGGTTATGCCGGTTGGGGTGCTGGACAATTGGAACAAGAAATGATTGATAATGTTTGGCTGAGTACCCCCGCGAATTATACTATATTGTTTAACACGCCTCCTGAACAACGCTGGCACGCTGCCGCCGCTTACATAGGTGTCGATTTAAATTTACTCACAAGCTACGCCGGCCATGGGTAGTGTTTTTCAGTTATCAGTTATCAGTTATCAGTTATCAGTTATCAGTTATCAATCATATAGTTGGGCAATATATTTTTGTTGTCTACCGATATCAGTTAAAATAGTTGTTTCCTAATCCACTTCGCGTATTGGTAACCGAAAGATGTAAGTGCCCTTCCCTAAATAACGTAGGGTGGGTAGCGTCTTTTTGCTGCCCACCATTTGATTCTAATTGGACTTGGTGTAAAATATTTAATTGTATCTCTAATCGTATCCGTTTTTTTTAAACTTGAACATCTTATGGATAACCTTTGAACAATTGTCACTGTTCATGCTGATGTTAACTATATTATAGCTCAAAAAATTAATGGGGCCGGCACAAAAACACGCTACCCACCCTACAGTATATTAGCAAAATTTAATAGATAATAAAATCAATAACTTACCTGATCCACTTATTACTTACATAACAGAAAAATAGAATGAATGTTTTAAATGGCAGATTGGCTTGGGTGGGCGGGTGTTCCTACATAACCCATACAAATAAAAAAAAGATGATGGGTTAACCCAATCCAACATCTTATCTAATAAAAACTGTTCGGTGAGCAACAAAAACACCTTGTCCACCCTAGAAGTGATGTGATAATTGAAATGTATGTTATAGGATTTGATTATGGGACTAAACGAATTGGGGTAGCGGTTGGGCAAACTTTTACGGCTACCGCTCGACCCTTAACGATTGTGTTTGTTAAAAATAAGCAAATTGATTGGAGGCCTATCAATACTTTGATTCAAGAATGGCAGCCGGATGCCTTGGTAGTCGGTTTGCCTAAATATGCGGATGGTTCGGATAGTCTCGTAACTATCGCAGTGCGCGATTTTTGTCAGCAATTGCAAGCGCGTTATCAATTACCAATCCATACCATTGATGAAACCTTATCCTCTGTCGCAGCGGTAGAAAAAATCCTGCTCAAAAAAAAGGGAAGAGGGAAAAAGGATCCTAAAATTGTCAATTTAGATGCCGTAGCGGCACAAGTGATTCTTGAAACTTGGTTTTCTTTGGATTAAATCATCCTGAAATCGGAAAAAGGGCAACCACAAGGGATTGCCCCTACAGCCGAATTTTATTCATTTCTCATTTTCCATTTTCCATTCCAATGTCTTCTATAAAACAGATTGACATGCTCGTTTGTAGCATGGCTAACTATTTGAATCATCATTTAAAAACACAAAACCGTGATGATGTCTTAATGGTAGGCATACAAACGGGCGGTGTGTGGGTGGCCGAACGTCTACATGCCTTGCTCAAATTACCTAAACCCTTGGGCCAACTCAATATCGCATTTTATCGTGATGATTTTAGCCGTATTGGTTTGCATCCCCACGTTAAACCTTCCAGCTTACCGCTTGAAGTGGAAAATCATCACATTATATTAGTCGATGATGTACTCCATACCGGACGCACGATACGGGCCGCCTTGAATGAAATTTTTGATTATGGCCGCCCAGCCAGTGTGACACTCGCTGTATTGGTAGAACGAAATGGGCGAGAATTACCCATTCAACCCGATATCATCGGTTGCTCACTGTGTGTCGAACCCGGTAAACATATCAAACTTTGTGGCCCTGATCCTTTATCTTTAGAAATTCGCACGTTGCATGAATAACATTCAATTAGATAATCAAGGTCGTCTCAAACATTTTCTGGGCATTGGCGGTTTAAAACGTAGCCTACTCATTGATATTTTAGATACCGCAGCTTCTCTTATCAATGTTCCAGAAAAGTCGGTTAAAAAAGTACCCCTATTACGGGGTAAAACCGTTGTCAATTTATTTTTTGAACCCAGCACGCGCACGCGCACGACTTTTGAATTAGCGGCTAAGCGTCTCTCAGCGGATGTCTTGAATTTTAATATTGATACCTCTTCAACCAGTAAAGGGGAAAACCTGATTGATATGCTGCACAATCTTCAAGCCATGCACTGTGATATGTTTATTGTTCGTCACAATGCAGGAGGCGCAGCGTATTTCATGGCGCAACATGTCGCACCCGATATCAGTATTATCAACGCTGGTGATGGACAACATGCTCACCCAACTCAAGCCATGTTGGATATGTACACGATTCGCCAATATAAAGGAGATTTTGCCCCATTACGTGTTGCCATTGTCGGCGATATTCGACATTCACGCGTCGCTCGATCCGATATTCAGGCGCTCACCATTTTAGGCGTTTCTCAAGTGCGTGTTGTTGGGCCTAAAACCTTGATTCCCAAAGGAGTCGAAGAATTAGGTGTCAAAGTCTTTCACGATTTAAAAGCCGGCCTTAAAGAGGTTGATGTGGTGATTATGCTACGTTTGCAACGAGAACGTATGCTACGAGGCGCATTCTTGCCCAGTGCTTATGAGTATTTTCAATATTACGGACTGACTAAAGACGTTTTAAAAGTCACACAAAAAGACGCGATTGTGATGCACCCTGGACCGATCAATCGTGGCGTTGAAATTGATTCCAACGTTGCTGATGGCCCTTATTCTGTCATATTGCAACAAGTGAGTAATGGTATTGCAATCAGAATGGCAGTCATGGCCATGACTTTAGGGGCAGTTTCTGAAAAAAAGGATGCTAATTAAATAAATGACTACGCTCAGTATTATTGGCGGACGTGTCATCGATCCCGCTTCCAATTTAGATGTAATAACAGACTTGCATATTGCCGAGAGTCAAATTATCGCAATGGGTAGCCCTCCGGCAGATTTTTCGGCAGACAAACTCATTGAAGCCACAGATCAAATCGTGTGTCCGGGTTTAATTGATTTAAGTGTGCGTTTACGGGAACCGGGCGCCGAGCAGAAAGGCACGATTTTCAGTGAAACGCGGGCCGCAGCTGCAAACGGTATCACAACCGTTTGTTGTCCACCTGATACCGAACCCGTTATTGATACCCAAGCTGTAGCGGAACTCATACAACAACGCGCCGAAAAAGCGGGCATGGCGAAAGTTTTACCGTTAGCCGCACTCACTCAAGGCTTAAAAGGAGAACATCTTGCCGAAATGGGCATACTCAAAGAAGCCGGTTGTATTGCAGTGAGCAATGTGCTACCCATCGTTAATACTGATGTCTTCCGTTATGCTTTAGAATATGCGGCCAATTATGAATTAACCGTTTTTCTCCATGCCAGAGATTCTTGGTTAGGGCACAATGGTTGTGCCCATGAAGGCGCGATAAGCACCCGTTTAGGTTTATCAGGGATTCCAGAAGCGACAGAAACCATTGAAATCGCTCGTGACTTATTGCTGATTGAAATGACTGGAGTACGCGCACATTTTTGCCAGCTTTCCAGCGCCCGTGCTGTCGAAATGATTAAAGAAGCCCAAGCAAAAGGATTACCCGTCACCGCTGATGTCAGCGCCCATCACCTGTTTTTAACCGACCAAGATATCAACAACTATAACACGCAATGTTATGTTTTACCGCCTTTACGCAGTGAACAGGATAAAGTCGCTTTACGC
>Ga0233403_10001160_pt1 | contig 12371 bp, 11 predicted proteins | sample Na_oxic_1_MG_FD_179866 | JGI IMG/M metagenome (GOLD analysis project Ga0233403, IMG submission 179866) | Seawater microbial communities from Saanich Inlet, British Columbia, Canada - Na_oxic_1_MG | ecosystem: Environmental > Aquatic > Marine > Inlet | place: Canada: British Columbia | collected...
TTTATAGAGCGTATAACATCTAGTAAAGCTAATGTTTGAGTCGTTAGAGGGATCGTATGGGACTTCTTCATCTTCATTCTTTCTTCGGGTATTACCCATATTTTTTTATTGAAGTCGATATCAACCCATCTCGCAGTTGCTGCTTCAATTGGACGAGTCATTGTATGTAACTGCCATTCAACTAAGCATCTAGTACTCTTAGTTATATTTGAATTGAATAGTGCCTTCATTAGTTCAGGTAGTCGTTCTGGAGTAATAGACAGCATATTTGTTTTTGTTGGAGCCGGGAATAGCTTTGTAATATCTACGAGGTAATTAATTTCAATTAAGCCTGAAGCGACTGCTAATCTCATTACTTCATTAATATTACGACAAAGTCTTTTTACAGTCTCTAAACTACCTTTGTTTGCTATAGGCTGTAATATATCAATAACCCGTTTTGGCTTTATGGCTTCAACTGGTACCGGACCTAAATATGGAAGAACATGTCTATTCATTGCTCTCCAGGCATGGTCAGCAGTTTCTTGTTTTACTTGGTTCTGTTTTAGAACGTACCACTTTTCAGCAACAACTTTAAATGTACTTTCAATAGAATCTTTTTGTTTTAGTGCTAACTCTTCTTTGTGCTTCTTAGGATCGATGTCTTTAGCTAATAATGAGCGGGCTTCATCTCTTTTTTTTCGAGCGTCAGCGAGTGATATATCTGGGTAGATACCAAAACTGAAATTGGTTCTTTTTTTCGTATAAGGTCGATAATAGTTAAATAACCAAAATTTAGAACCGGTAGGCTTTACTCTGAGCATTAGGCCTCCACCATCTGAAAGGTTATATTCTTTATCTCTTGGTTTAGCCTGTTTTACTTCAGTATTGGTTAAGGGTTTAGTTATTTTAGCCACAATATTCTTCCTTTAGTAACACCAGTATCGATAAAAAGTATTAGTGTTACCAAAAGTGTTACATTAAATTGTGGATGTTACAAGATGATATCGGATGCCAGAAAACTAGAAGTATAGATAAGGTGGCTATTTACAAGAGGATTTGGCATAAAAAAAGATGTCACAGGACATCTTTAGATAAAGAGATGGTGGCCCGACCCTGACTTGAACAGGGGACCTGCCGATTATGAGTCGGATGCTCTAACCAACTGAGCTATCGGGCCTTTCTATCTTACTTGCAGTTTGTGTTGCCGCGGAGGCAAAGCATCAGAACAATGCGGAGCGCAGTATAAGCACTTTTTTGGTAAATGTCATCTATACTTTTATCTCGAAATAAAAAAACTTCAGTAAATATGTAAAAAGTCGATAACATATTACTAGTATTAAATCTTTTTTGCCATTAGGATGTCGGCAAAAAACAGGAGAGTTCCATGTTTGAACGGCCTTACCTATTAAGTGGACGTAACACCATTATTCATAAAGCGCGTAAGTACGACTTGTTAATTATTAATGGATTAGAGCATCCGCCTTTGTTAGTCACGCATCGCGGGATATCTGAATACCAAGGTGAGATCCCTGAAACTAAGCGAGACGCTAAAATGCGCGATATGGAGTTGATAGATATCAGCGCTGTTGAAGTATTCGGCGATGAAAAAACACTCTTGTTTGTGCAAACGGTAAATTCAAAAGAATACAAGATTGATTATACAAAAGTTGGCAGCCCATTATTTATTAAAATGCATCAAGCGAGTATCTTTTAACTCGCTTTTCTCCCAACTCTTTTCCGACTTTTTCTCGACTGTTTCTCGCTTAAGAAATCCCCACAAAAGCCGATATATTTATACCTATTATTAATAGATTTGTTTTATGGCTTTATCTGTATTGATTTGTGACGACTCGCTCGTTGCGCGAAAACAAGTTGCCAAATGCTTACCGCAAGACTGGGATGTCAGTGTTCATTTTGCCAAACACGGTGAAGATGCCATTGGTCAATTATGCGATGGTAAAGGCCAATTATTACTCCTTGATCTAAATATGCCTGTGATGGATGGTTATCAAACCCTAGAAACTATTCGCACAAAGCATATTGATACCAATGTAGTGGTCATTTCTGGTGATATTCAACCCGAAGCTCACGCACGTGTAAAAGCCCTCGGCGCAATTGACTTTATCCAAAAACCAGTCGACGCAGCCATGTTACAGGCTGTATTGCACAAGCATCAGGTTTTGCAAAAAACAGAAGTTGTTGACACCAATTTGCCCTATGCAATTCGTGATTGTTATCAAGAAATTACCAATATAGCAATGGGGCAGGCGGGGGATCACCTTGCGCGGATCATGAATGTGTTTGTGAAACTTCCCATACCCAATGTCAATCTAATCGAAGTGTCCGAGCTGCACATGATGCTCAACGATATTGAAGCGCATGATCGTGTCAGTGCTGTATGCCAAGGATTTATCGGTGGTGGTGTCAGTGGCGAAGCGCTATGTATGCTGTCTGACTCATCGTTTGGTGATGTTGCCAAAATACTTAATATCACAGCAGATGTCGACGACCAAATGCAATTAGAAGTGTTGATGGATGCAGCCAGTATTTTGATAGGTACATGCTTGACGGGGATTGGACAGCAACTTGATTTATCACTGCGTCAAGGTCAACCTGTTGTTTTGGGGCAACACCGCAACGTTAGTGAGTTGATCACCGCTAATTTGAACAAATGGCGTCGAACATTGGCTATTGAGCTTAGTTATGGGATCGAAGGCTACGATGTTCAGTGCGATTTGATTTTGTTATTTACTGAAGACTCGATGGTGACGATGAATAAAAAATTAGCCCATCTATTGGAGGATGAAGCATGAGTCAAACATCAGCAGTCACCCCAATCAAACACGCACTTGATGATGTACTTGAATTTCATTGGATGATGGATATGTTACAAACGGTTGATGTGGGGATCGTGGTAATGGATCGTGATTTTACCATTCACATATGGAACGACTTTATGGAATCCCACAGTGGTTTAAAAGCTGCCGATGCAAAAGGCCTATCATTATTCAAAGTTAACCCAAGTATCGAGCCAGCCTGGTTTGAACAAAAAACAAAATCCGTCTTTGATTTAAAAATTCGAAGCTTTATGACGTGGGAACAACGCCCTTATTTGTTTAAATTTGCTAATTATCGACCCATTACCGGTACGGAGGATTTTATGTATCAAAATGTGGCGATTTCCCCATTGACCTCCGCCAACGGTAAAGTCGATTTTATTTCGATGATGATTTATGACACCACTGACAAAGCAGCTGCAAAAAAACAACTTGAAGCGTTGCAGGTTCAGATTGACGAAGCTAGCGAATTATCCTAACAAGTCCAATTGAAAATTAAATGAGCGCTTACCAATCGGTCAGCGCTGCCATTTTAAACTTCGTACCACGAAATGATAACACCACGTATTGCGGCTCGATGCGCTCGATACTGACGTTGTTATCGACTCTACCACCTTCTTGTAGTCTGCGGTTATTTACCCGCACCCAACGATCTTCATCCGTCGAACTGTACATATGAGCAGAAAACACCATAGCAGGCAATTGTACCAATATATGCTCAGGTAATTGCGCTACGCCTTGCACTTGATCCACCACCTCAACGCTAGTCGTGCGTTCAGTCGATGTTGCAGGACGTAAATTGTCTTGGTTAGTTGCCGCGGCAGTTAAATTATCCAAGCCACCCAATGATTCTAAGGCTTTATTGACACGCGCAGCCATGGCAGCAGAAACCGGCGCTTCCTGTGGTGCTTGAGTAAGAAGTGTGCCTTGTTCTTCTTCCGTTGAAGTTTCTTCTGGGGCTATTGCTTCAGCTAATACGTCTTCTGCTTGCGCTATGTTAGATTGAGCTATTTCAGATTGGACTAACTCAGATTGAGCAACTTCAGGAGAAATGACTTCAACTGAGACAGCTTCAGGTAGTATTATTAAAGAAGTGGCTTCTTTAACAACGGGTGCATTTGCTTTGCTAGTAGCTGGTTCGGTTTTTACAGCCACTACCGCCTCATGCTTAGCCGGTAATAATTTAGCAGCCCCATAACCGATTCCTAAACCAAGTATAAGAATGCCACAATATTGAGCGCCATATTTACCGATCACCGAAAACTGCGACGGTAGCGCCTGTAAGCTAGGTAAAAATAAACTACGATTGAATTGATCAGACATCGCGTTATTAACCCGACTGGTTTGTTCATCATTAAACAATTGGCGTGTCGTCATCGGGCTGTTACTTGAATCCTCAGTGAGTGGCGGCGTGTCGTCGATTTCAATTGAGTTCTCCCAATCAATATTGAGACTCAACACACCCATTTCCTTTAGACCACTGACCATATCTTGGCTTTTGACTAAACCGGATTTACGAATTTTGACTGGACCGTTTTGGGCTTCGATAGCAATAATTGCCATGCCGGGTTTAAGATCATCAATAGCTAATGGATTAGTGCGTTTAGAAAAACTCATAGCCACCTCCAATACCAAAGCCCATAACGATTGCTACGATTAAGAAGCCAATTTGTAGCCATTTGTGTGGCAGTTGTATGCGTTGCGCAACCACATCCTCGCCCAGTATTTGATTGGCTGCTGCGATAAACAAATGTTTTGGTACGACTGCGGATTGTTTGGTGAAACTCAATGTCAATGCTCGGTCACACAATAAGTTAATCACACGAGGAATACCTGCTGTAATGGTAAATACCGTTTTGATAGTCGCTGGAGCAAACATACTAATATCTCCATCGGCGATGGATAAACGATGCGCGATGTATTGTTTCACTTCATCTTCGTTTAACGGCAACAGGTGGTATCGTGCGGTAATGCGTTGGGCTAATTGGCGTAGCTCATTGCGTTTTAATAAGGCTTGTAACTCGGGTTGTCCAATCAGCACGACTTTGAGCAGTTTTTCACGATTGGTCTCAAGGTTGGTCAGTAAACGCAATTGCTCAAGGACTTCAGGCAGCAAATGCTGAGCTTCATCAATGATCAACACGGTATTAATATTTTTGCTGTGATTGAATGCTAAGTGTCCCAAAATCAAATCGGTAAAATATTTTAAGCTGGCGCGTTGATAATCATATGCAATCGATAGTTCGTCACATACGGTCGCTAATAGTTCAAGCGCCGATAGTGTTGGGTTTAGGATCATTGCCACTTGTGTATTATCAGGGAGTTGTTGTAACAGCTTTCGTGAGACTGTTGTCTTACCTGTACCCACTTCACCTGTTAACATGACAAAGCCGCCGCTTTCACGCAGGCCAAAGTTTAAGTGCGCTAGGGCTTCTTTATGCCGAGCACTCATATATAAGTAGGCAGGGTTAGGTGCTATCGAAAACGGATTATCTGATAATCCAAAGTAAGACAGATACATGTGCAGCCGTCACTCCAATCGTGGTGTTATGATTGGCTATAAGCTAAACAGCTTTGGACTATAAGTCAAAGACTTAACTAATAAATATCTGTCAATCATTGGATATACAGGTCAAGCCCGTGCATAATAAGTTCATAAACTCAATTACCATGTTCTTATAATGATGCAAACCTATCTTGTTGGTGGCGCAGTCCGCGATAAATTATTGCAACGACCGATCAAAGACCGAGACTATGTTGTTGTCGGTGGCAGTGCTGAGGAGTTAGCGGCACTGGGGTATATTCCTGTCGGTAAGGATTTTCCGGTATTTTTACATCCTGATACTAGGGATGAATACGCGCTAGCACGCGTAGAGCGCAAGATAGCCAAAGGGTATGGTGGCTTTAGTTTTTGTACCGATAGGACTGTTACATTAGAAGAAGACCTCTCCCGACGAGATCTCACCATCAATGCGATGGCCATGGATGAACAGGGTAATATTATCGACCCGTATCATGGGCAAGATGATTTAGCGCAGCGGATCTTTCGTCATGTGTCTGATGCGTTTGTTGAAGATCCATTGCGAGTCATCCGCATAGCTCGATTTATGGCGAGATACAAAGAGTATGGATTCAGTATTGCGCCTGAGACGTTAGCGTTAATGCAGCGGATTGGTCAATCTGATGAGCTTGCTGCGTTAGCCGCTCCGCGAGTTTGGCAAGAAACAGCCCGTGCATTATTAGAAACCCAACCAACTGAGTATTTTAAAGTATTGGTACAAGCTGATGCTATCGCGCCTTGGTTTTCGGATTTAGCCCCATCTATGCAACAGATCCAGACGCTGGCGCCTGCTTTTACTTATTTACAAGAAATGGCGCGTGCAACTGACCTAGACGAGTCACAACAACTCGCTATCGCCAGTGCGCTGCTTACCTTGGATTGTTCTCCTGAAGCCTCAGCCAAATGGTGCCAACTGCTACCTTTACCTAATCACGTCAGTGATTGTATTGCGTTAACGCAAACACACCTTCAGTCTTTATTAGATCTTGAACAGCTTGATGCACAACAAATCTTACTTTTACTCCTCCAATGTGATGTGCAACGCCGTCCGCAACGACTGCGTTTAACGCTGCAAGCGATACGCTGTTACGCGCACGCTCGGTTACCACAACTCAACCTTGAGAGCCGTTTTGCTTTACTTGAAAACATGATCTCCGCGATGGTCAACGTTAATGTCAAAGACATCATTGCTCAGGGCTATACAGGTATAGAAATCAAAACTCAGCTACAAGCAGCACAATTAGCACAAATTAACGCTTTGCTTCACGCAAAATAAGGATGATGTGGTAAACTTAATAAGTATTTTATCCATCTGAAGATTTTATGTTTGAACAGTTAGAACTGCACTCTGATTTAACCCGCGCCCTCACTGATATGGGCTTTACGACGCCAACGAGTATCCAATCGACCGTTATTCCTGTCGCTATGGAAGGGCGTGATATTTTAGCCTCAGCACCGACAGGTACCGGTAAGACCGCTGCCTTCTTGCTACCGGCTGCTCAATTTTTACTCGATTTTCCTCGAGAATATCATGGCGCTACGCGAATTTTGATTTTATCACCGACTCGAGAGTTGGCGATCCAAACCTATGAGCATGCCTTGGAAATCACCCAACACACCAATATTGTGTGTGGCGTTATTACCGGTGGGATCAATTATGGGACTGACCGTGATACGTTGGCCAAAAACTTAGACAGCTTGGTGGCTACGCCAGGGCGGTTGTTTGAACATATCGAAAAAGAATCGTTTGATTGTCGCGACATCGAATTGCTGATTTTGGATGAAGCTGATCGTATGTTGGATATGGGCTTTCGTAGTATTGTGAATCAAATTGCCAGTGAAGCACGCTGGCGTAAGCAGTCGATGTTGTTTTCTGCGACATTAGAAGGGCCTGGGATCGCACAGTTTTCAAAAGATATTTTGGTCAACCCTGAATCGTTAACGGTTGATCCATCGCGCAAAGAAAAAGCCAAGATCCATCAGTGGTATCACCTTGCCGATGATAGTCAGCACAAATATCAAATTTTAAAGCATTTGTTGACTGAACAAGCCGAGTCGGCAATCGTCTTCATCAAGACCCGCGAGCGTTTACAACAGCTTAAAGACCGTTTAGCCAGCGATCAAATTAATGTTGTCTGGCTACAAGGTGAAATGCCACAAGATAAACGCAACGAAGCGATGAGTCGCTTTAAAAGTGGTGAAATTAAGATTTTATTGGCGACCGATGTTGCTGCACGTGGTATCGATGTTGAAGATATTTCGCATGTCATTAACTACGATATGCCGCGCACCAGTGATGTGTATTTACATCGTATTGGTCGCACCGGACGAGCTGGCGCAAAAGGCACTGCAATATCAATCGTCGAAGCACATGACTTTGCGATGTTAAGCCGTATCGCGCGCTACATTAAAGAAGTGATTAAGCCTCGTGTGATTGATGAATTACGTCCTAAGCACAAAGCGCCGAGTATTAAAAAACCGAAAAAGAGCCGCATAGCGAAAGCCAAAAAAGCAGCGAAAAAGTCGGGTAAGCCTAAGAAAAAAGGTCGCGGTAAAAATATTACTTCGCGTAAACAAGATGGATAAAATTGTATTAGCCAGTGGTAATCAAGGCAAGCTCAATGAGTTTGCCCATTTGTTTGAACAATATCAGATCCAAATTGTGGCACAAGGTGAGTTAGGCGTACAAGACGTCCCAGAAACGGGTACTACGTTTGTGGAAAACGCCATCATCAAAGCCCGTCATGCTTCCAAAGTCACAGGGCTTCCGGCATTATCCGATGATTCTGGGTTAGTGGTTGATGCATTAGGCGGCGCGCCTGGCATTTATTCTTCGCGTTACAGCGAAACTAGCTCTGGTGCTGATGATGCGACGGATTCTGGCAACATTGATACCTTGCTTGAGGCATTATGTGATGTTGCCCCAGCCCAGCGTACTGCGCATTTTATGTGTGTGCTGGTGTTTATGCGCCATCATGCTGATCCAACACCGGTTATTTGCCAAGGGCAATGGCATGGGCAAATTGCTCTGGAGCGTGCAGGGGAGCAGGGGTTTGGTTATGATCCTGTATTCTATTGCCCGACCTTAGGTAAACATGCCGCTGAATGTGAAAAAGTAGAAAAATCGTCGGTTAGCCATCGCGCGAAAGCATTAACATTATTGATCAACGAAATGGAGTCATTACTTGGTCGATAACATTCAAGCGATCCCACTATCGCTCTATATCCACATTCCTTGGTGCGTGCAAAAATGCCCCTATTGTGATTTTAACTCACATACCCTCAAAGGCGGCATTCCAGAAAAAGAATACGTCGCGCATTTATTGGATGATCTGCGTGCCGATGCACATCTTGCCCAAGGTCGTGATATTCAGACCATATTTATCGGCGGCGGTACACCTAGTTTATTATCTAGCGATGCCTTGGCACGTTTATTACAAGGCGTCCGTCAAATATTACCGTTAGCACAAAATGCTGAAGTCACTTTGGAAGCCAACCCTGGCACCGTTGAAACGGGTAAGTTTGCTGGCTTTGTTGCCGGTGGTGTGAATCGAATTTCAATTGGGGTACAAAGTTTCAATGAGCCTCAGTTAGCTGCCTTAGGTAGGATCCATGATGCCGACCAAGCACGCTATGCGATCGCTGAAGCACATGAGGTTAACTTAAACAGCTTTAACGTCGATATTATGCATGGACTACCCGAACAGTCCTTAGCGCAAGGCTTAGACGACTTGTCGCAAGCGATAGCGCTAAATCCCAAGCATTTGTCCTGGTATCAGTTGACGATAGAACCTAATACGTCATTTCACTCCCGTCCTCCGAGGTTACCTGACGATGATACGCTTTGGGCTATCCAAGAACAGGGCGAGGTATTATTACGCGAATCGGGTTATGAACAATATGAAATATCAGGCTATGCCCAAGCCGGCCAGCAGTGTCAGCATAATCTTAACTATTGGCGTTTTGGGGATTATCTCGGCATAGGCTGTGGTGCACATGGCAAAATCACCACTGATAAAGGTATATTGCGCACAGAAAAGATAAAACACCCCAAAGGCTATATGCAAATTGGCCGCGATTACCAGCTTAAACAATGGTTGGTTGAAAAGGATGATTACCCGTTTGAGTTTTTTATGAATCGTCTGCGTTTAGTTGAAGCTTGCCCGCACGATGAATACCACATTAAGACGGGACAAAAGTTGCCTGATGCAATCAAGACAATGATGAATAAAGCCCAAGATAAAGGGTTAATGACACTTGCCAATGATCATTGGCAAGTAACCCCACTTGGGCGGAGGTATTTAAATACCTTATTGGAGCAGTTAGTCGATTAACTAACTGCTTAGATTAAGGGGCTATTTCCAACTTGCTAATTGCTGCTCATATGCTGCTATTTTGTCACCGTGCTCTAGGGTCTGACCAATCGCATCCAACCCTTTAATGAGATTATTCTTGTGATGAGGGGCAATCTCAAAACTAAACTCAAGTCCACCACACACCACAGTTTGCAAGCTTAAATCAATCGTGACTAATGCGCTGCTGTTCTGCGCTACTTCAGCAAACAACTGATCCATTTCATTTGATGCTAAGCGGATTGGTAACATGCTGTTATTGATTGCATTGCCATAAAAAATATCGGCAAAGCTTGTCGCAATAATCACTTGAATACCAAAATCCATTAACGCCCAAGGCGCATGTTCACGTGATGAGCCGCAGCCAAAATTTTCACGTGTGATCAAGACACTCGCGCCAGCATATTCTGGTTTGTTGAGGTTAAACTCAGGGTTTAACACTTGCTCATGTTGATCCAAGTAACGCCAATCATGAAACAAATGTTTGCCATAACCTTGACGTGTTACACCGGTCAAAAACTGTTTAGGAATGATTTGATCGGTATCGATATTAGCAGTATCTAATGGCACCATTGTGCCTGTATGAACGGTAATTGGTTGCATTATTGTTCCTCGAATTGACGGACATCGGTAAATTTACCGTTGATAGCAGCAGCTGCAGCCATAGCTGGGCTGACTAGGTGAGTGCGCGCCCCACGGCCTTGACGACCTTCAAAGTTACGGTTAGATGTCGACGCACAGCGATCGCCTTCTTTGAGCAAATCATCATTCATGCCTAAGCACATTGAACAACCGGGTAAACGCCATTCAAAACCTGCATCCAAAAAGATTTGGTCCAGGCCTTCTTGTTCTGCTTGTTGTTTTACTGCAGCAGAGCCTGGCACAATAATCGCCATCACATGGTTGGCAACATGACCGCGTTTTGCCACACTGGCAGCAGCACGTAAATCTTCAATACGAGAGTTAGTACACGAGCCAATAAAGACATGTGATACTTCAAGATCAGAGAGTTTTTGACCTGGCGCTAAATCCATATATTTAAGGGCTTTGGTCGCAGACTCACGCGTCACTGGATCGGCAAAATCAGTTGGCGCAGGGATCAAATCATCCACACCAATAACCTGGCCTGGGTTAGTTCCCCACGTTACTTGTGGCTTAATATCTTTTGCTTGTAGTGTGACAGTACGATCAAAATGAGCATCAGAATCAGAAAACAAGGTATCCCAATACGCAACGGCTTCATCCCAATCTGCTGCTTGTGGCGCTTTTTCACGACCTTTGATGTAGTCATAAGTCGTTTGGTCTGGAGCGACTAACCCAGCTTTAGCACCACCTTCAATCGACATGTTACAGATTGTCATGCGCTCTTCCATTGATAAGGCCGCAATCGTATCGCCACAATATTCAATGACATAACCCGTTGCGCCTGCATGACCGAGCTCACCAATGATAGCTAAGATAATATCTTTAGCAGTGACACCTAGTGGTAGCTTACCAGTCACTTCAACTTTTAGGTTTTTGGCTTTAGATTGACGCAGTGTTTGAGTGGCAAATACATGCTCAACTTCGGATGTACCAATACCAAATGCTAATGCGCCGAACGCACCGTGAGTAGCAGTATGTGAATCACCACATACAACTGTATGACCAGGTTGAATCGCGCCTAGCTCCGGCGCCATAACATGGATAATACCTTGTTTTTGATGGCCAACAGGGTAGAGGGTAATACCGTGATCTTCACAGTTTTGTAATAACGTTTGTAGTTGTAATTGATTAGCTGGACCACAGGCATCAAGCGCTAAAGAGCGTGTCGAGATTGAGTGATCCATCGTTGCTACCGTTTTTTCTGGGCAACGTACTTTGCGTCCTTTGTCATTCAGTCCTGCAAACGCTTGTGGGGTGGTGACTTCGTGAATAAGATGACGGTCAATATACAACAAGGTATCAGCGCCTACTTGTGAGACGATATGCGCATCCCAAATTTTATCATAGAGTGTTTTAGCCATGAGGTGTGTCCTTATGCCTGTAATATTTGTTGAGTAATATAGTCACCGACTTGTTCGGTTGAACTTGCCTTGTGACGTTCTTCTGCGCTCAATAACTCACCCGTTAATATACCCGCTTCGAGCGTATTAACCACAGCTAACTCAATGGCATCTGCTGCTTCATTTAAGTTAAGAGAATAGCGCAATAACATCGCGGCAGATAAAATCTGTGCGATTGGGTTAGCGATGCCTTTACCTGCAATATCCGGTGCACTGCCACCAGCAGGCTCAAACATACCAAAACCAGCGCCATTGACACTCGCAGAAGGCAACAAGCCCATAGAGCCAGTTAACATTGCACATTCATCAGAAATAATATCACCAAATAAATTAGAACATAACATCACATCATACTGAGCGGGGTCGCGTAATAATTGCATTGCAGCGTTATCGATATAGATATGCTCCAATTCGACTTCAGGGTAATCTTTGGCGACTTCTTCAGTCACTTCACGCCATAAACGGCTACATACAAGGACGTTCGCTTTATCAACGGAGGTGACTTTTTTATTGCGTTTTTGAGCAGCTTGAAATGCAGAAATGGCAATGCGACGAATTTCTGCACGGGTGTAGCGCATGGTATCAAATGCGAACT
>Ga0233403_10001161_pt1 | contig 12368 bp, 5 predicted proteins | sample Na_oxic_1_MG_FD_179866 | JGI IMG/M metagenome (GOLD analysis project Ga0233403, IMG submission 179866) | Seawater microbial communities from Saanich Inlet, British Columbia, Canada - Na_oxic_1_MG | ecosystem: Environmental > Aquatic > Marine > Inlet | place: Canada: British Columbia | collected...
GCTCGCCACCTTTGAGGCCGGGATTATGGGTCCCGAACTTGAATCACTGCTCAGGGCCGAGGGCTTCACATTGGGACATTATCCCCAGTCTTTTGAATATTCCTCACTGGGTGGCTGGGTGACAACACGTTCCAGCGGTCAGCAGTCCTCGCATTACGGAAGAATTGAAAAGCTTTTTGCCGGCGGAGAAGTACTTACACCCAGAGGTTCTCTGCATATTCCGCCATTTCCCGCGTCAGCGGCAGGGCCTGATCTCCGCCATATGCTGATGGGTTCGGAAGGACGGATGGGAGTATTGAGCAAAGCAGTTGTGAGAATTTCTCCGATTCCGGAAAAAGACGATGTTTACGGCATTTTCTTTCCCTCATGGGAGGCGGCAGAGGCAGCCGTGCGGGAAATCGCCGGAACCGGGCCTCATTTCTCCATGATTCGCCTGAGCAACCCCCTTGAAACAGCAACCAACCTGGCATTGGCCGGGCATGAGAAACAGATTGGCCTGCTCAGGCGATATCTCCGTATGCGGAATATTCAAGATAAGGATTCATGTATGGGGCTGATCGGTTTTATCGGATCACGCCGACTCGTCAGAATATTCAGAGGTGAAGCCTTTTCCATTATTCGGAAACATAAAGGGGTTTCAGTGGGAAAAATAATGGGAAAGGCTTGGAAGAAGAACCGTTTCCGCGCGCCTTATCTTCGCAATACGCTGTGGGATATGGGCTATGCAGTTGACACGCTGGAAACCGCCCTGAACTGGGACAAAGTGAGCCCGGCCATGCAGTCTGTGGAGAAAGCCATCCGAACCGGTCTTCATTCCCGGAATGAAAAAGTGCATGTGTTTTCCCATCTCTCCCATGTTTATCCCACAGGTTCAAGTATTTATACAACTTATGTGTTCCGGCTGGCGGACACACCCGAGGAAACGCTTGCCCGATGGAAAACAATCAAGCAGGCCGCAAGCCATGCCATTGTTGAGTCTGGCGGAACCATCAGTCACCAGCACGGCGTGGGAAAGGATCACGCGCCTTATCTGGAAGCGGAAAAAGGGGCTTTGGGAATGGACAGCCTGCAACAGTTTTTTTCCTTTTTTGATCCGGAAGGGCGTATGAATCCGGGAAAAATGTTTGAAGTGAGAAATGGGAAGTGAGAAGTGAGAAATGGGAAGTGGGTGGGGAAGTGAGGAAGATCACTTTTCAGGTCGGGATACTTCGCAGTTTGGGGAAAGATACTTCGCAATTTCGGAAAGTTTCGATACAGTGACAATGACAGGCATGTCTGAAAAATTTTGGCGGAAAGGGGAAATATGAAGATCAGGGATTTGGAGGAAAACTGGGATCTGATCATTATCGGCGGGGGGATTACAGGTGCGGGCATCCTCCGGGAAGCAGTGCGAATGAATTTGCGGGTGCTTCTGCTGGAACAGAAGGATTTTGCATGGGGAACTTCCAGCCGTTCCTCAAAACTGGTGCATGGCGGATTGCGCTATCTGAAGCAGGGCAAATTTCTGCTGACAAGAGACTCCGTGTTTGAGCGCGAACGTCTGCTGAACGAAGTCCCCGGTCTGGTTGAGGAACTCGGCTTTCTGATGCCTATTTACAAAGATCACGGCCCGGGGAAATGGCTGATCCGAGCCGGGCTTTCCCTTTATGACACCATGTCCGGAAAACTGCATCACCGTTTCCATAATGCAAAGGCATTTGCCGAGCTTGCACCGCGGATTCGTCAGGAGAACCTTGTCGGCGGATTTCATTACACAGATGCACAGGCAGATGATGCCCGACTGGTCTTGCGTCTCATTCAGGAAGCAGCAGTTTATGGCGGGTGTGCCGTGAATTATGTTTCGGTCAATGAGGTATTGCGGGATATCCGGGGAAATGTGGTAGGCGTAAGCGCGGAGGACAGTGAGACACATGAACACAGAATATTTTCAACCCGGGCGGTTATCAACGCCGGGGGTGTATGGGCTGAAAAACTGCATCCTTCTCCCAAACCAAATCTTCATCTGCGGCCTCTGCGGGGCAGTCACCTGATCTTTCCTTCCGCTGTTCTGCCTGCGGAACAGGCATTTATCTTTACGCATCCCAGAGATAACAGAAGCGTTTTCCTCATTCCCTGGGAAAGCGTTTCCCTGTTCGGAACCACAGATGTTGATCATGAGGAAGAACTTTCCGTGGAACCTTTTATCTCAAAAGAGGAAACAGATTATCTCATGGAAGGGCTCGAAGCATTTTTTCCGAACATGAATATTTCTGTGGATGACTGTATTTCAAGCATTGCAGGTGTACGGGCAGTGCTGAGTGAGGGCAGGCTTTCCCCTTCGGAGGAATCCCGGGACCATGTGGTCTGGAGGGACAGAGGACTTATAACCATCACCGGCGGAAAACTGACCACTTTTCGCATAATGGCATGGGATGCCCTGAAAGCCATCAGACCTTTTCTGCCCGCTGTTCAGATGGTTGGCAAGGGAGACCCTGTTTTTTCAGCGGCTTATGACGAATCTGACAAACTTCCGCCTCTGATATGGCGACATCTCTGCGGACGATACGGCCAGGCCGCCTGGGAGATTGTGAAAACCGCCGACCCGCAGGACCTCGTACCTGTCCCGGATACGCATACCCTCTGGGCGGAACTGCCCTTTGCTGCGAAACACGAACAGGTGAGGCATCTGGAGGATCTTCTGCTCAGACGGGTACGCATCGGACTGCTGACACCCGAGGGGGGCAAAGAGCATTTCCCCCGAATTCAAAAGCTTTGCGAATCAGCATTGCCCTGGGATGAGAAACGCTGGATGGAGGAGATAAGAAGATATTCGGAATTATGGCAGCGCGCTTACGGATTGCCGAATTGCTAACCTCATGATATGAGGGGTGAAAAAGGGGGATATGAAAATGAAACTTAGCATACTGCAAAACACGGTTCAGGAATATGCATGGGGCTCTCATACCGCTATTTCAGACCTTTTTGGAAAAAAACCTTCGGACGCTCCCCAGGCGGAACTCTGGATGGGCGCACATCCCAAAGCCCCGTCTGTGCTTGAATACAAGAATGAAATCCTGTCTTTGGCGGAAGTGATTGCGAAACACCCGGAAGATGTTCTCGGAAAAAAAGTGGCGGAGAAATTTCATGATAAGCTTCCGTATCTGTTCAAAGTGCTTGCCGCTGCAAAACCGCTTTCCATACAGGCCCATCCTGACCGGAAACAGGCAAAGGAGGGATTTGAAAGGGAGAACCGCCTGAATATTCCCCTTGACGCGCCTCACAGAAACTACAGAGATGATAATCACAAACCCGAGTGCATCTGTGCCATGACATCTTTCTGGGCATTAAACGGTTTTCGGAAAATTTCGGACATTCTTTCTCTGATGGAAAGAATATGCCCCGAAAAGCTGGAGAAAGAGTCTGACGACCTTCTGAGGCATCCGGATTCCCAGGGTCTGAAAAATCTTTTTCATGCACTGATGACCATGGAACCTCAGCGGAAAAAGGAAATTGTTGCCAATGCGGTGATCAATGCCAGAAAATTTTCAGCGGATGACCCGGTATCTGAATGGATCATCCGGCTTCACAATGCCTGCCTGTCGGATATCGGTGTTCTTTTTCCAATATTTCTCAACCTGATCTGTCTTGAAGCGGGACAGGCCATGTTTCTCACCGCGGGAGAACCCCATGCCTATCTCGAAGGTGTGGGCATCGAACTGATGGCAAACTCGGATAATGTGCTGAGAGGCGGACTGACCCCCAAGCATGTGGATATCCCCGAACTTCTGAAGGTGCTGAATTTCGAGGAACGGGAAATCAATGTGCTTTCCCCCCGGAAAATAAGTGATTACGAGAGCCTGTATGACACGCCGGCTGAGGAGTTTGCCCTGTCTGTCATCTCAGTGGGGAAAGGACAGGGGAATGCGGTTTTCCTGAATAAAAGCGTTGAAATTCTGCTTTGCACCCGGGGCGCGGCGACATTCATGGAACCTGACAGCGGCCACATACTAGATGTGAACAAAGGCATATCCGTGATTGTCCCCGCGGCAGTCGGCAAATACCGTATTGAGGGAGATGCGAGTTTTTACAAGGCATCGGTTCCGATCCCGAAATGAAATTTCTGTCAGAACTGTTGCTCATCATCTGAAATAAAGGGTGATCATGGAGAACCTGAATTTCCAACGCATATCTTCTTTTTCGGCATATTATTCTGATTATAACGCTTTTCAGGGAGGCTGTGAATTTTCAGAAAAGCCTGATTCTTTTATCAGCGGCAATCCGGTGTGTAATCCGACGCTGCTTTCGCAAGCCCGCCCGGAAAAACGGGTGCGGATATGACTGTGAAATATAACTCGGAACATCGCCAATATGGGATTGGCAGGGAAAAATATGGATGAATTCAGCAGCCTCCAGGGGCGCGTATATGAGCTTGGCGGTGTGTCAGGCACGATCTGCGCGCTACGCAAGTTCAAATTGTCAGAAATATGCGAGCAGCAAATTGAGCGCATCACATCTCAGCTTGGAAAACTGAGCCTTCCCAAAATATACGGTCGGTTCGCCAAAGAATCTGACATATCCCGGCATGGGCCTGCGGAATCCGCCTCTTCCATTCTGAGTGCCAGACTGTTTCAGGGCTATGTTCAGGGCTTTTGCGAAACAAATCAGTTTGTGCAATCTCTCAGCAATCGTCCCCGGATCGCCTGGGTTTTTGCAAATCCCTCTCTTGACGGGGATTCGGACCGGGCATTTGAGTTGTCCCGGGAAGAATTGTCCCGTATTGCCGACCTGTCCGACTTTGATTTCGGCGTACTCAGAGAAACAGGAACATGCCCCTACGCTGATTTGTTTTTCATCGTGAGAATCTCTCATAATGGCATCTCCCGCTTTCATATTGTCGCATATGAACTGTCAACGCACAACATACCGAACATAGAGGACGAACTGAATCTCTCGGAAGCGGACGATATCCGCGAAAGCCTGAAGCGCGGGAAATCCGCCATGAGCAGCAAGATCAGAAGCAGGAATTTCCGCATTGCCAGCGAAACACTGGGGCTGGAAATATCGCCGGAACTGAAGAACCACTTTCACGGAATGCTTACCCGGGACAAGGGCGCAAAAAAGCTGTTTCAGGGCGGCGGCTACCTTTATTCGCTTTTTGACACAATGAAAAACCGCGTCATTCCGGAGAAGCCCTTTGACAAATGGCAGCCTGATCAGGGAAATATTGAGTTCCATGTGGTCGCATTTACGGATCGCAGCAGACATTTTCTCCACATCAAAGAAAAAGAATCCAAACTTTTGCGGGAAATGGGGGAGATTTACAAAGCCATCACACTTGGGAGAGGCCGGATATCCGAGGATAGGCATAAGCTGAGAGAAAGGGAAGTGTTGGCGACTCAGACGGCAATTATGAGGAACATACGCGGAAACACCTCCCCGGAACTGCGAATTGCCCTCAAAGATTTATACAGACAGGCAAAAGAGACATTCTCCGGCAAAAATTCTCTGCCCGGATATCTGAACTACGCGTTCAGTGAAAAGATCGAAGCATACTGCCCCACGGGCACGCCTCCCACCGCCAAACAGCTTGACTCATGGCTGACGGCTGATCTTTCCGAGCATATTCAGCAGACAAATCCCAAATCCATGCAGGATGCCCATGCCGAGATTGTGAGGCATTTCTGGAAAGTCGACGGCATTGACATCTATGTGTTGTCGGGAACCCCCGGTATCGGCAAAACAACGGCTCTGCGTAACATTCTGGCAGGCTATGATCGCGGTTATCTGCTTCTTTATGTGAGTCCGCGGATTCAGGTGAACACGGATATGATGGCGAAATTTGATCCGGCGGAGGATGGAAACCGCCTTGCCGGAAAAGATGAAATGATCTGTGTCACAAGCAATTACAGTCTCATCAGGGCATCGGAACACTTTCACGGCAGACCCGCGTTAAGCTGCCGCAGTCTCAAAATACCTGATGACCCGAAATTTCTCTTCCTGTCCGCAAAAGATGCGGAATCCCTTGAAAACCGGAGTCTTGACACGGGGAAATCTTTTGGAAGCAAAACTGGCTACAGACGCGTGGAAAAAGGCGCGGCCAGAGAGGGATTCCGGTCTTTTACGCCCGGAGTGTTCAAAACAATGACACAGGCGGTTCACAGACTGGCTGAGAAGCACAACTGCAAACGCATCGTGGCCTGTGTCTCAACCCAGTCACTGAGACAATTGGAGGACAGGAAAACAACATTCAGCGCGCATTTGCAAAAGATATTTGGCCGCGGTCGGGAATTTGACATGGCATCTGTTGAGAAATTCGCAAACAAGATCGGAGAGATTGTTTTTTTCATTGACGAAGTGACCGGAGACCGTGCGGGCCGGCAGGCAGTCCATGATATTATGAATTTCAAAAAAAACATGGTCAGCCGCTTCAGAGAGGTCGGGAGACCCTGTCCCCTGAAATTCCGCATCATCATTGCCGATGCCTCGCTCATAAATGCCTCGTCAGTGGAAAGCTATCTCAACAAAACACAATCCCAGCCCGATCAGATATTGTTCAACGGTAATGCGGACCGAAAAGGTCTCAGTGTGGAAAATGCGAAAATTATGGGACTGCCCGCGAAGATCATCAACGCCAATGTGTATCCCGCATCCTCGCTGATATTGAAATGGCGGCCTGTGCTGGGTTTCTCTCCGGCCAGAATCGGGCGGAGCGGAGATGATCCGGTGGGCAGAGCGTATCGTGAGTTGGAAAACGCCATCCTCGAAAGGCTTGCCGGAGAACTGCTTGAGCGATGGCGGAAAAAGCCCGAGGAACAGATCATCGTCATTATTCAGAACAAAGAAGCTGTGGACACGCTCAAAGACCGAATTATCGCTTATGCCGGTGACAAGTCTGACCGTCCTGATATTATCCGCCTCCATGCTCACACGCCTCCCAACGACAAACGCGACATCGTCAGCCCTGCAAGCGAGGCGGAGAAGAGTCGCAAGGAGCGGGCGGTTCCTGTCTCACAAAAAGGAGACCTTGCCGACATCATCATCATGACCTCGTCCGGAACCCGGGGCATCAGTTTTCCCAATGCAAGCAAGATTGTCTGCATTGTTCCCACCTTTTCCCTGGAGAACAATTTTATGGAGTTCCTGCAGGGCATATACAGGGGCCGGGGTGGCGGAAAAGGCAACAGACTTCATCGTGAGATTGAGATCATCATTCATCAGATATTTGTTTCGACAGCGGATGATTCCGAAATCAGCAAAGCAGCGCAGATATCCAATCTGTTCGCAACCCAGATGATGCTTCGGATGAGCATTCTCACCCGCATTTTCGGCGCGTGCGAACTGTTCGGCAAGTCGGTTTCCTGCATTCCCATATCCGGAAATCTTGTACAGGGCGCGGCCCGGAGCATCATGGACAATGTGGACGATGCGATTCGTTCTCTGGAACACGCACACAGACGGGACCCCGGGAATACTGCTCTTCGATATATCAAAGAAAATATACGGGATATTTTCATAAACGAAAGTGTCATTCTGCATCACAGTACGAACCGCCCTGTCACGCTGATTTCGGATGAATTCAGAAAACGCCTGCGAAAGCGTTTTGTTCAGGATGCCAACAAAGGGCTTGACATCATTTCCAAAGGTAAGTATATCCCAAGAGGATGTTACACAGCAGGGGAACTGTTGTTGCAAAATCTGGAGAAAGCCGGAAATGGCATGAAGGAAAAAAACAGACATCTGGTGGAAACCCATATGGAAGCCATGCACAAAAAAATCAGGGCAGTCTGCGCGAAACTGTATCATTTTACTCAGGACAGGAACACACCGAAAACCGTGCGTGACAATGCGAACACCCTGCTGCCCATTCTGAATGTTCTTTGCGAGGAATCCGAAACCGACACTGAAAGCGAGACAAAAGGCTCCGTGCTCAACCGCTGGCTTGTTGTTCCGCTCAGTGCAATGCACATTGACAATTTCTGGAAAGATCAGCCTGAACCGCAGAAATTCAAAACTGAGATGAAGGAGATGCTCAAAGATTATTTCAGGCTCTGCCTGTGCAGACCGAATCACATACTCCCTTTGGAGGAAATCTATGACGACAACATTCCGCCCTGGCTTCTGGTGCGGGGGCCGGAGATCGCACAATGCCTGGATGCCCAGTTCCGAACCCGGTATCTGGTCAGTTCCCGGTCTCTGGCTTTGCTGAATATTATGCTGTTGGGGAAATATGCGGATAAAAGCATCTGCACGGATCAGAGATGAGCAGGGATTTTATGTCGAACAGATTCTTATTCCTAATCCGTACAGATGCAAACAGGAGAACAAAATGGCGACAATCACGGAAAGCACTCATGAACACGGAAAAATTGATCTTAACGATCTCATCAGGCAGATTACCCAGCACATCAGAGAAGATTTTAAAAATCTGCTCATAGAACGTGACGGACGGATATATGTCGTAACAGATGAAATCATCAGGCGAATTCTCGAAAACAAAGGACTGACACAGCAGATGCGCCGGGAAGGCCAGCTTTTTTCCAACATGAAAGATGCTTATGTCATCTCCACTTTGCCAAAAAATGAAAAAGTCCTCGAATCCCAAATGAAGCAGATTGGCGAAATGGAGGAACTCATTTACGAAGCGCTCCGATCCAAACTCAGTGGCAATGCGGAATATTTTTTCGGACAAAGCGCTGCCTCTTATTTTGACGAATTCGGCGCGCTGCGAAAAGGCTGGATAACAGACATACACATGCCTCAAATCGCTGCATTTCCTGATGCCGGATTGTCGAAAAAATACCCCGGAGGCATAGCTCTGATGCTTGTTCCCCGCCACACCATCACCATAAACAGCGCCATTCTTGATGTCTTGACAGATGCCATAAAAAAGACCATGAGAACAAGGTTGGAGGAATGGGACAGCGAAGACATTGACGAAATTTTTGAGACCGTAGACAAGGGTCTGAAGGATAATGTTGGGCATCTCAGTGATCTTATGAGGGTTCTGGACAGAGACACATACGGACGAATACGCAGAACCTATGCCTGCGTTGTCCTGGGACGGATGGCGGACAACCTTGACGATCATTCTCCTGCCATTCCTTATATTCGCCGTGTGTCCGACTTTAACGAGCTTGTGCAGGGAGCATTGCCGGAAAGCGGTCTGACCGGGGATGACCTTGTGCTGGAATTTCCCTCACCTGATGGAAAAGGTACGACAGATTTTGATCTTACCACGGAATTTGCCTATGCCGACGCTCTGGACAAACTTCCTTTCTGGGTGACGTTTGACGAACTGCTTTCCGAGACGAGCGTGGAAGACAGCGTTACGACCACCATGGGACAGCATCTCAAAATGAATGGCAGAGTCGAGAACAGAGGCTTCGGTTCTGTTTATGAATACAATATTGACAAGCTGAAAACCATGGCTGACACGCTCAGGAATGCTGCCTCCGGCGGAGAAAGATTGCCTGATGAAAATGACATTCGCAAGGTCCTTCGGATTGCTGTCATGTATTATGTGGTTTTCCGCGGTGATTCCGCCCAAAAGAAAAACGCACTCACCAACTACAAGGAATTCAAAACGCATCTGCCAAAATTGCTTGATGAAAAACTCGGTTTGGAGGAGATTCTGAACCGTCTGTTCTCACGACTTCATGATAAAAACATACTCGACAACAACCGCAGGATCGGGCAGGATTTGAAAAAACTGCTAAAAAGCCGGAGGCAGGACGATCTTCCGGCAGAGAAGCAGAAACTCTGGTTTATGGTATCCCGGAATATTCTCACCGATAAATCTGAGGAAATGGAAAAGGGCGAACCTGTCAAACCGCCACCCTCAAAAGATCATGTCACCAGCTATCTGAGATATCTCAAAATCAGTTCTCATCCGGGACAGGATTACGACACGCTCATCAAAGAGCCAATTCGTTTTACCGAGTGGTTCCGCTATCTGACGCTGCCGGATGGCAATCAGCGGCAAAGAGGCATGAGACGGGATATGGAACGGCAGGTTCTGGGCGTAATTCTTATCCCCAGAAATAATGGTATGAATTATTTCTCTATGCCGCTTCAGGGATTGGGCAGACTGGTCATCTCGTATGACAGAAAGCAATTGTACGGAATGACCGGGGAGGATTTCCAAAGTCTTGACAAAAGGGACGAAAATCTTTCGGCACTGGCACGGCTCATCTATGTGCTGCTAAGTTATGGCGTTCTGAAAGCTGTCGCTCGTCTGGAAGATGATATCAAAGCAAATGCCGACGAACAAGCCCCGTCAGACAAGCCGCAGTCACACGGAGACAAAACCATGCTCATGCTGCTGTCTCTGTTTTCCACGACTCTGCCGAAAGTTCCCGGGGAAAGAGAGGGATTCACACATGACGCGCACAAGGCTGTGGAGCATGTCATCAAGCAGCATATGCCTACGAAAAGTCAGGGTTTTATGCTCAAAAATTCTGAGTGGTGGGACAGATCGTTTCTGTCCGGCAAGTGGAAAGAGGATATCACGGAGCGCAAGAATGCTGCTGCTGACTATATCAGAAGAGAACTGAAAGATCACCGTTTCGGAAATATCATGTCAGGACTTTCCTCGGGACTGGATGCCCTGTGGCAGTTGCCCGAGGAACCAGGCATCAAAAAAATAGCTCTTCTCAGCGTCACCTCACGGGCATGCGACAGGCTTCGCAAGCGATCTCAGGATGACCGCAGCGTCATGTTCGGCGATATTCACCGGTTCGAACATGAGACCGCAGATGCTGAAAAGGGAGGATACTCTCATTTCTACAGACACAGACCGGTTCAGGCATTTTGCGACCACATGGGCGCGGCCAGCCGTTTCAGAAATCCGTCGCTGCTTTTCGGGACGGTCAGAAAGCTGTACGAGGAAGGTTTTCGTGATGTGATCATCGTGACGAAAGTACCTTTCACACGGCGCATCCGCATGAGCACTTATGACGACTCGACTTACACAAATACGCTGATTCTCCGAAAACTGCACGATGCCATGCCCGACATCAGGATATATCCGCTTTTCACCCAGAAATCCTTTGGTGTGCGTCTTTCCTCGAAAGAGAACATCTATCCCATGTTTCTGCCTCACGATCCGGCAAATGATGGTCATATTCATGAAGCACCAGATAACAGTTCGCTGATCCGTGTCGCGTCGGTGCTGACCTACAGAATCGTTGGAAGGGACGGATCCCAAAACAGGATTCACAGCGGCATCACGGATTATCTCTTCCGCTGTCATCAGGACCTGACAGCAATCCAGAGCCGGGCAGTGGCTGCGGTGACAAACCCGGGAAAAGATCAGGAATGTCTGTACGAAATTTTAAGATTTCTGCATTCCGACGCGTATCAGAAATCCACCAAAAAGACAGGTCGGGAAAAAGCACTGGAAGCCAAGTTGGATGCCTTTGAAACCACCATCGGAGATAAGAGCGTGGGTCAGCAGGCCGAAGTCTTGCAGTTTCCCAAGCCCTCGAAAAACACCTGGCCGGATGCGAAGACCTACAGATTTTCCGTCAACATTCTTGCCATGCTGAAACATCTGGAGAATCAGTCGGATCAGTATCGGAAGAAACGAGGGGGACAAAGCTGAGGAATCCCTGAGAAAATATCTCCCCGACAGGGATTCGGGGTGGTGTACGAACACCACCAAAAAACTTTGACCAAAGAGAACACAAAGGGTGTGGCCTCAGTATTATGTAGTTTTTAAGCTGCCAAAGAAAAACCGTGGCGATCAATTTTATTCCAGAACTGTTCCCACCTGCCGTCACTGTGACTCAGACACCTCAGTGTCAGTACGACCGATGCCCCATCGTCTTTCCATTTCATTCCGGAACAGCACAGACGCTGTTTCACGATTACTTTGCATGCCGCCTCGGTCACATCCGATCCTGTCGGAATATTTTTCCCCGCATTCTTCGCATACTCCATTCTGTGAAGATTATTTTCAAAACAGGTCACTGCGGATTCGATTTTATCTTTCTTTTCTTCCGGAAGCCTGTTTTTCAGAAACCCGCTCATTTCCAGACAGATTTTTTCCGCCGCATCGGATTCGTGTTTTAAAGTGTGACATTGTTTCCGAATCCATTCCTCCCTCTCACTCTTTTTTCTCATAATCAACTCCCCAGGTGCCGCGTTTCAGAAATAATGTCCGGGTAGAATGAGCAACAATCCGATGTGAAACAAATTTGCAATCTGTTTCAGAGCAATGCGGATGTGAAACAAATTTGCAATCTGTCCGGACACAATTTGAAAAATTGTGCCACTGCAAACAACCCGGACATTATTTATGGAACGAGGCATTAAGTGAAAAAACGCTGATTATAACGGATTCAGGGGAGGCTGAATCAGAAAGCATTCCCTTAAAAATCAGATATGAT
>Ga0233403_10001162_pt1 | contig 12365 bp, 3 predicted proteins | sample Na_oxic_1_MG_FD_179866 | JGI IMG/M metagenome (GOLD analysis project Ga0233403, IMG submission 179866) | Seawater microbial communities from Saanich Inlet, British Columbia, Canada - Na_oxic_1_MG | ecosystem: Environmental > Aquatic > Marine > Inlet | place: Canada: British Columbia | collected...
ACCTGTGTGTCTGCCCTTAACTTAATGGCATTGGGCAGTCGCGTGCCACTACAAAATCCCGCATATTTAAGAAACTGCTGAAGAAAACCATGCCATTCAGATGGTATCTCCCCCCAATTGTTGAATTAGAAAAACTACATGAATTATCCTTAATGGGTAACATTGATGAACTTGAAAAACAGGTAGTCATTTTAACTGAATTGGATGTGAAGTTAAAACCCTTTATGACGAAAATACAAGCCTTCCTTGAAGGTATCAAATGTGTAAATTTATAAAATGGCTTGAAGGAACAATGACAAATAATAAAATTTGATGTAAAAAACCGAGTTTTTAGTTAGAAAGTGAGAAACATGATAAATATTCCAAACTACCAAATCACTAAGCAAATTTACGAAAGTGCTAACTCCAAAATCTATCGTGCTTTGCGAAATAAGGATAACCAAGCGGTTATTCTTAAAGTCTTAAAAGAAGACTATATAACGTCGGCAGAATTAACCCACTATCGGCAAGAATATGACATCACGCGCCGTCTAGCAGATTTAGAGGGCATTGTCAAAGCTGATAGTCTCGAAAAATATAAAAATACGCTAGTGATGTGCCTTGAAGACTTTGGTGCCAAGTCCCTTAAAATATGGCTAGAAGACAAACAGCGCACTTTTGCTCTTGAAGAATTACTCACGTTTGCCATCCGTGTCACTGAGATTTTGGGACAAATTCATGGGCAAAATATTATCCATAAGGATATTAACCCTAGCAATATTGTTGTGAATGTTGAGACTAAGCAATTGAAAATCATCGACTTTGGGATTGCAAGTTGTTTACTGTGTGAAAATCCTATTCTGAAAAATCCAGAACAATTAGAGGGGACATTAGCTTATTTATCCCCCGAACAAACGGGCCGTATAAATCGCAGTATTGATTATCGCACCGATTTATATTCATTGGGAGTCACTTGTTATAAAATGTTCACTGGGAAATTGCCTTTTGAAGCCTCTGATGCAATGGAATTAGTGCATTGTCATATCGCAAAACAGCCGGTGCCACCCTGCGAATTAATAAACCAAGTTTCTTCAAGAAACTCTGTTTCTGGACAAGAGATGATTTCCAATATCATCATGAAATTGCTGGCAAAAAACGCAGAGGATCGCTATCAATCGGCTTTTGGTGTCAAAGCGGATTTAGAGAAATGCCAAGAAAACCTGACAGGTCTTCAAGACCTGTCAGGTTTGCAGTTTGAACTAGCACAAAACGACTTTTCAGGCAAGCTGCAAATTCCGCAAAAACTCTATGGGCGCAAAAACGAAATCAATACCCTATTGCAAACCTTTGAACGCGTAGCTAGTTCCCCTCAATCCAGTGAAATGATGCTTGTCGCGGGTTATTCTGGTGTGGGCAAAACCGCTTTGGTGCATGAAATCTATAAACCCATGACTTCAAAGCGTGGTTATTTTGCAACCGGTAAATTTGATCAATTCCAAAAAAATATCCCTTATTACGCCATCGCACAGGCTTTTAACGAATTTTGTCGTTATTTGCTGATGGAAAATGCAGAAACTTTGGCAAACTGGCAAAGCAAAATCTTGGATGCGCTGGGCAATAACGGGCAAGTCATCATTGACGTTATCCCCTATTTGGAATTAGTCATTGGTACCCAACCTGCCGTCGCCAAAGTTGGAGCCACTGAGGCACAAAATCGTTTCCATAAGTTTTTCTTGAACTTTGTCAAAACGTTATGCGACAAGGAGCATCCCTTTATTTTGTTTATTGACGATTTGCAATGGGTGGACTCCGCTTCCTTGGGTTTACTTAAAAGCATTATGCTTAATGATGAAATCCAACACCTGTTAATTATGGGGGCTTATCGTGAGAATGAAGTTGATAGTAGTCACCCATTTATTATGATGGTAAATGAACTTCAAAAAGCCAATGCCATCATTAATACCATTAGACTGAGCAATTTACAACCGCCCGATATCAACCATTTGTTGCAAGATAGCCTCAAGTGTGAGGCGGGGCATGCTCAAGCATTCACTGACTTAATTGTTCAGAAAACGCAAGGCAATGCCTTTTTCATCCATCAATTTTTGCAAAACTTGTATGAAAGCAAACTGTTGCAGTTTAACTTTAACCAACATCAATGGCAATGGGATGTTGAACAAATAGCAGCCCAAGATATCACCGATAATGTCATTGATTTGATGGCAAACAAAATTGAAAAGTTGCTTGGAAAAACCTCAACGGTGTTACAATTGGCGGCTTGTATCGGTAATCAATTTAATCTGTCCATACTGGCTATTATTTATGAGCAAAACCTAAACGAGACGTTATCTGTATTGCGTCCGGCACTTGCCGAAGGGCTTATTCTGCCTTTAGATGAAAACTACAAACACCTTGATACTTTAGTAAAAGCCCAATTCAAGTTTTTGCACGATAAGGTTCAGCAGGCTTCATATTCACTTATTTCGGCTGGAGAATATGGCCCAATTCATCTAAAAATTGGCCGATTGCTGTTAGAACACATTCCGGCTGAGGAATTAGAAGAACGTATCTTTGATGTTGTCAATCAGTTAAACAAAGGACAAGCGTTAATCACTGATGTTGCTGAAAGCGTGAAATTGGCTCTGTTGAATTGGCAAGCGGGCAAAAAAGCTAAAGCGGCTACCGCTTATGAAGCCGCAACTCAATATTTAAACTTGGGAATAGAACGCCTACCTGAAAATAGTTGGCAAAACCAATATGAACTCACTTTTGAACTGTACAAGCAGTGTGCTGAGTGTGAATATTTGTTAACTCATGTAAAACAATCAGAAAAACTGTTTCGGATTGCTTTAGACAATGCCCAAACGGATCTCGAAAAGGTTGAGATTTATGCGATACAGATCGTACACAGTATGGCATTTTCTAAACTGGATGAAGCCTTTAAAAGGGTGAGAGAAGGTTTACGCTTATGTGGGATTGATTTTCCGGCGGATGAACAGATGTTAGCGGCTATTCAAACCGAATCTGAACGACTGACGAACTTGATGGATGATAAACCAATAGCTACACTGATTAATCTGCCCAAAATGACCGATGCAACAAAAATGGTAGCTATGCGTATTTTGCCTAACTTAACGACGGTTAGCTACCTGTCAGGAAATAACAACTCTTTTACGTTGAGCATTTTAATGAGTATGAATCTTTCTTTGACGCATGGGCAGCTTGACTTATCGGCATACATATATGCTTGGTATGGTGTATTGTTGTCAACACAGGGAAGGTTTAAGGAGTCTTATGAGTTTGGCAAACTTGCTCTCAAACTATCCGACAGATACCCAAATTGTCGGGAGAAATCCCAAACCCATAATCTTGTAGGCACTTTTCTCATCCACCTCAAGCAACACTTAAAACACACTATTCTGGTACTGATGAAAGGCTATGACACCGGGTTTGAAACTGGCGATGTCACACAGGGTAATCTCTGTTTGGGTAATATCGGTATCCAAATGTTTGCCGGTGGAGAGACTTTACCCAATGTGTTGGCACACCTGCAAAAAGTCACTGATGTTGCTTACAAAAACAAAGTCTTCATTATAGATATTGCCTATGGCTATCAACAACTCGTTCAATTTCTGATGACTGGTGATGGACAATATGCCTTAACCGATGAGACTTTTGCTAAAGAACAATTGCAACGCATCAAGACAAACAATACTATTGCTTTTATCATGCATGTTCGACTTCATAAAGCCTTTTGGTTTGGTAATTATAGGGCAACACTAGAAATTGCTAAACAAGCAGAACCAACCATAGCACTCGTACCGGGATACATTGTGGAGTTTGAACATTATTTTCTCTATCCGTTGATTCTAACTGCCCTTTATGCTGACGGTTCTGAGCAAGAGAAAGAAAAGTATCTTCAGAAGATTGAATGGTGTGAACAGAAGATGAAAATATGGGCAGAAAACTGTCCAAAAAACTTTTTGCATCGTTATCTGCTCATCCAAGCTGAAAAATCTCGTATTACCGGCAACGAAATGGATGCCATGCGATTGTATGATCAAGCTATTCAATTAGCCAAAGAGGATGAATTTGTTCAGAATGCGGCATTGGGGAATGAGTTAGCCGCCCGGTTCTGGTTGGAAAACGGGAAAGAAAATTTTGCCAGCATTTATATGAGAGAAGCACATTACCTGTATGGTAAATGGGGGGCAACTGCAAAAGTGCAGAATTTAGAAACCAAATATCCGCAATTGCTAGTAGTAACAAGTTTTGAACCAACTGTCACAACAACGGTAGTCAACTCTGCAATGACTCAATTCATCAGTTCAACACCGTTAGATTTAACCAGTGTTATGAAAGCATCGCAAACGCTGTCTGGGAAAATTGTCCTAAGCAAATTGTTAGCAAACATGATGCACATTGTCATTGAAAATGCAGGCGCTGAAAAAGGTTTTTTGTTACTCCCTCAAAACGATAACTGGTTTATTGAAGCACAAGGGCATGTTGATCGTTCAGATACCACCGTTTTACAATCATTGTCCCTTGAAGAGAGTGAGCAGGTGTCGGCAAATATCATTTATTATGTGGCTCGTACCCAAGAAAATATCGTTTTAAACGATGCCACACAAAATGGCAATTTTACCGGTGATGCTTACATTGTTAAACACCGCCCTAAATCAGTGCTATGTGTACCACTTCTCAACCAAGGACAGTTGACGGGTATATTGTATTTAGAAAATAATTTGACGACAGGGGCATTTACGTCAGCAAGGTTGTTCGTTATAAATCTCTTATCCTCGCAAATTGCTATTTCTATTGAAAATTCGTTTTTATACAACAACTTAGAAGAAAAAGTGGTAGACCGTACCAGCAAATTAGAACAAGAAATCATTGTCCGAAAAAGAGCGGAAGAAGTTGCCAAAACGGCTAATCAAGCAAAAAGCACTTTTTTAGCACGCATGAGCCACGAATTGCGTACACCCCTCAATGGAATTTTAGGCTATGCTCAAATTTTACAACGCGATCCTTCTATCACCAGTCAACAGCAACACAGCTTGGATATCATTGAACAAAGCGGCAATCATTTGTTAGCCCTTATTAATGATATACTTGATCTGGCTAAAGTGGAATCTGGTAAAGTAGAATTGTACGAGACAGATTTTAATTTATCCTCATTACTGAGTACTGTTAGTGAAATCATCAAGATACGTGCTCAAGAAAAAGGCATTAACTTCTATTTAGAATCTGCGAATGTTCTCCCCAATGCTGTGCATGGTGATGAACGGCGGTTGCAGCAAATATTGTTGAACTTATTGGGCAATGCGATCAAGTTCACTGACCAGGGTAGCGTCACTTTGAAAGTTAGTGTTAATGAGGGTGAAGATTTTAATGAGGGCAACCATAAAAAATTGCCCCTACGAATGATCTCTTTCATAATAAAAGACACCGGTATTGGTATTTCTCCCGAAAATCTTGAGACTATTTTTGAACCCTTTGAACAAGTAGGTGAACAAGAACGTCAAGCAAAGGGAACCGGTTTAGGGTTAACCATCAGCAAAAACTTAGTCAAATTGATGGGAGGGCAATTGTGCGTCAGTAGTCAAATCAATGTCGGTACGCAATTTTGGTTTGAATTAGCTTTGCCAATTGTAGATTATAATGTTGCCAAAGTTTCCATCCAGCAACCAATTATTGGAATCGAGGGTGAGCCCCCAAAAATATTAGTCGTGGATGATAATTTAAACAATCAAGCCGTACTGGTTGACTTACTTTCATTATTGGGCTTTAACATTAAACCAGCTAACAATGGGCGCGAAGGATTAGAAAAAGCCATTTCATGGCAACCGGATGTGATTATCACCGATTTAATCATGCAGAGAATGGACGGCTTTGAATTAATTCGCCAATTGCGCCAATCCCCACTATTGAAAGAAAAAATTATCATTGCTAGTTCAGCCAGCGTGTATGAGGAAGATAAGCAAAAAAGTTTAACCGTTGGCAGTAACGCTTTTTTGCCCAAACCGATACAAGTCGAAAAACTTCTTGAACAATTGCAACACCATCTTAATCTAACCTGGGTATATGGAAATAAGGTGAAAGAAATGGCTGAAGAAAACCATACCACCCAGATGGTATTTCCTCCAATCGCTGAATTAGAAAAATTACATGAATTATCCTTAATGGGTGACATTGATGAACTTGAAAAACAGGTAATTATTTTAGTAAAATCTGATACGAAGTTAAAACCCTTTGTGACTAAAATGCAAGTCTTCCTTGAAAAGTATCAAATGGGTAAATTTAGAAAATGGCTTAAAGGAGAAATGACATAATGGCAAATAGAATTTTAATTGTTGATGATGAGCCAAAAAATTTAAATGTGCTCAACAATTGCTTACGCAAAGCCAATTTTAAAGTACTGATGGTAAAAAGTGGAGAAGCTGCCCTCAAACGAATTGCTTATACCAAACCTGATCTAATCCTGTTGGATGTGAAACTGCCAGGAATAGATGGATTTGAAACTTGCCGCCGTTTGAAAAAGAATGAAGCGACAAAAGATACGCCCATTATTTTTATAACTGCCGTCAAAACTGAATCTGTTGATAAAGTTAAAGGATTTGAAATCGGTGCCGTTGATTACATTACCAAACCCTTCCAAGCTGTGGAAGTGATTGCGCGTGTCAATAAACATTTGACTATCCGCAATTTGCAAAAACAACTGGAAGCAAAGAATGTCCAATTGCAAGAACATGTTTACTATTTGGAAAGTTTGGCTGCTCTGGGGCAAGTAACCAATGAAGCACAGGATATGGTTCAAATGATGGATAATGCCATGCAGGTTACTTTGGCGAGGTTCCACTGTGATCGAGCTTGGCTCCTATATCCCTGTGATCCAACAGCACCCAGTTGGCGCATGCCAATAGAGGTTACAAAACCAAAATACCCAGGTGTTAATATTTTAAATATTGATATTCCGATGGAACCGGCGATATCTGAAGTTATAAGAGACTCTTTGTCTGCAACGGGTCCGATTACCTTCTGGCATAAGTATGAACGCAAAATGCTCCCAATGGTTGTCAAGCAGTTTTCGGTTCAATCTCAAATATGCATGGCTATCTATCCAAAGCTCGGTAAACCGTGGCTGTTTGGAATACATCAGTGTTCTTATGCGAGAACATGGACCAAAAACGAACTCAATCTTTTCCGCAATTTTGGACAGCACATTACTGAGAGTTTAGGAGTCTTCCTTTCACTTGGAGAACTTCAAAAGAGTGAAGAACAGTTTAAGGGTTATTTTGAATCCGCTTTAGTGGGTTTTGCTATTACTTCATTGGACCGAAATTGGATTTATGCCAATAACTGTGTGTGTGGTATGTTAGGTTATTCATGGGAAGAAATGAAAAAATTATCTTGGGCTGAGTTGAGTTATCCTGATGATTTAGTCGCCGATGTCGCTCAATTTGAACAGTTATTGGCTGGAAAAATCAATAGTTATACGATGGATAAACGTTTCATTCACAAAGATGGTTTGGTTATTTGCGTCTTTTTATCTGTCACAGCGCGTTATCAGAAAAATGGAGGAATTGACTATATTGTTACCACACTTCAAGATATAACCAAGCGTAAAATGGCTGAAGAAGCACTAACCCAAAGTGAACAAGGCTTAAAAGATGCTCAACAAATGGCACAATTAGGCAGTTGGGAATTTTATCCTGATAGCATGGCGGTTAAATGGTCAGATCAAGTTTTTCGTTTACTTGGTTATGAACCGGATGAGATTGAAGCCAATACAGAATTTTACATGAATCATATTCATCCAGATGATAAGGAATATGTGGATAAAATGTTAGCAAAAACTGTCTTAAACAAAGAAGGCTTTTCTTATGAATATCGCTTAGTTAAAAAAAATGGTTCAATATGTCATATTGAAGCAAGCGGTAAGAATTGTTATGATCAAAAAGACAATATAACTAAGATGGTTGGCTTTCTGCAAGACATTACCAAGCGTAAACAAGTAGAAAACAAATTGCAAAAAGCCAAAGAAAAAGCCGAAATTGCTAACCAAGCCAAAAGCACTTTTTTATCCAGCATGAGCCACGAATTGCGTACACCTCTCAATGGGATTTTAGGCTATGCGCAAATTTTACAAGATGATCTCTCTATCACCACTCAACAACAACACGATTTGAGTGTCATTGAGCAAAGCGGCAATCATCTGTTAGCCCTTATCAATGATATACTTGATCTGGCTAAAGTTGAATCGGGCAAAATAGAATTGTACAAAACAGATTTTAATTTACCCTCGTTACTGAGTAATGTTAGCGAGATCATCAGTATACGTGCTCAAGATAAGAGTATTAACTTTTATTTGGAATTTGCAAATGTTCTCCCCAATACTGTGCATGGTGATGAACGACGGTTGCGGCAAATATTATTGAACTTATTGGGCAATGCGATTAAATTCACGGATCATGGTAGCGTAATTTTGAAAGTATCTTATCAAAAAGTGTGGGTAAACTTGCCCAAACCTGACAGGTTTTGGAAACCTGTCAGGTTTTTTCCACCGAATTTAGAGAAGATACTTTTGAAAGTCAGTGTAAATGAGGGTGAACCTGCGTGTTCGCCCTTACTTTCTTTCAGAATAGAAGACACCGGTATTGGTATTTCTCCCGAAAATCTTGAAAATATTTTTAAACCCTTTGAACAAGTTGGAGAGCAAGAACGTCAAGCTAAAGGAACCGGTTTAGGATTAGCCATCAGCAAGAATTTAGTCGAATTGATGGGAGGGCAATTGTGCGTCAGTAGTCAAATCAATATTGGTACGCAATTTTGGTTTGAATTAGCCTTGCCAATTGTAGATTATAATGTTGCCAAAGTTTCCACCCAGCAACCGATTATTGGAATCAAAGGTAAGCCCCCAAAAATATTAGTCGTGGATGATAATCTGGAAAATTTAGCCGCACTGGTTAACTTACTTTCACCGTTGGATTTTAATATTAAACAAGCTAACAATGGATGCAAAGGGTTAGAAAAATCCATTTCATGGTTACCGGATGCAATTATCACCGATTTAATCATGCCGAAAATGGATGGCTTTGAACTGATTCGCCAATTGCGCCAATCTCCAGTGTTAAAAGATAAGGTTATCATTGCTACTTCAGCCAGTGCATATAATGAAGACAAAAGTTTAGCCATTGGCAGTAACGCTTTTTTGCTCAAACCGATACAAGCCGAAACGCTTTTTAAGCAATTACAGCATTACCTTAATCTAACTTGGGTATATTTCGATAAAATTAAAGAAACTGTAGAAGAAAATAGCCATTCTCAACCAATGGTATTTCCGCCTTCAGAAGAAATGAAGGCTCTCTACAAATTATCCCTGATGGGTAATGTGAATAAACTGAGGAAGCGAGTAGCAACTTTAATTGAGTCAGATGTCAAGTTAAAATCCTTTGTCATTAAAATACAAAGCTTCCTGAAAAAGTATCAAGTGGATGAATTGGCTGAATGGCTTGAAGAAGAAATGAAGGATGAGTCATAAGATTCGAGGTGAGAAACATGATAAATATTCCCAACTACCAAATCACCAAGCAAATTTACGAAAGTGCTAACTCCAAAGTCTATCGCGGTTTGCGAAATAAGGATAAGCAAGCGGTTATTCTTAAAGTCTTAAAAGAAGACTATCCAACGCAGGCAGAATTAACACGCTATCGACAAGAATATGACATCACATGCCGTTTAGCAAATTTAGATGGCATTGTCAAGGCTTATAGCCTCGAAAAACACCAAAATACGCTAGTGATGTGCATGGAAGATTTTGGTGGCGAATCCCTTAAAATATGGCTAGACGATCTGCGCACTTTTTCTCTTGATGAATTACTCATGTTTGCCATAAGTGCTACCGAGATTTTGGAACAAATTCATGGACAAAATATTATCCATAAGGATATTAACCCCTCAAATATTATTTTGAATCCCACTTCAGGGATACTGAAAATCATCGACTTTGGAATTTCCACCCAATTATCAAAGCAACACTTAACGCTGAAAAATCCCGATGTATTAGAAGGCACACTGGTATACATGTCTCCGGAACAAACCGGGCGTATGAATCGTGCATTGGACTATCGCACTGATTTTTATTCATTAGGGACTACGCTTTACGAATTATTTACAGGAAAGTTGCCTTTTGAATCGAAAGATGCGATGGAATTGGTGCATTGCCATATCGCAAAACAGCCTGTGCCACCTAATCAAATTAATCCAGAATTGCCAATTGCTCTTTCTAATATCATCATGAAATTATTAGAAAAAACGGTTGAAGCACGTTATCAAAGTGCTTGGGGTATAAAAGCCGATTTAGAAAGGTGCCAAGAAAACCTGACAGGTCTTCAAGACCTGTCAGGTTTGCCCTTTGAACTAGCCCAACACGATATTTCAGATCGTTTTCAAATTCCCCAAAAACTTTATGGGCGCGAATCTGAAATAGACATTTTACTGGCTGCCTTTGAACAAGTAGCTAATGGCTTCGCTGCAATTATGCTAGTAACCGGCTATTCTGGTATTGGTAAATCGGTGCTTGTCAAAGAAATTTACCGCTCGCTTACCCAAAAACAGGGCTATTTCATTTCTGGAAAATTTGATCAATTCCAGTGTAATATTCCCTATAGTGCGATTGTCAATGCTTTTAAAGAATTAGTCCAACAATTGCTTAGCGAAACTGAGGCTCAATTAGCCCAATGGACAGAAAAATTATTAACCGTTCTTGGTTCTAATGGACAAGTCATTATTGATGTGCTTCCTGAAATCGAATTAATTATTGATAAGCAACCCTCAGTGCCACAATTAGGACCAACAGAATCTCAAAACCGTTTTAACTTGGTTTTTCAAAACTTTATGCGTGTGTTTTGTCAGCCAGAACATCCCTTGGTTATTTTTTTAGATGACTTGCAATGGGTTGATTCAGCAACGCTCAAATTATTAGAATTAGTCATGACAGATAGGGATAACGCTGCCTTCTTTTTAATCGGTGCTTATCGGGATAACGAAGTTGATTCAACCCATCCTTTAATAACGACGCTTGATAAACTCCGTTTCGATCATGTCACGATTAACCAAATCACTTTAAAGCCTTTGGCTTTTGAAGATATCAACCAATTAATTGCCGATAGTTTGCAGCAAAGCTTGAAAGCAGTAGGCTCCTTGACTGATTTAGTGATGCGTAAAACCGGCGGCAATCCATTTTTTGTCAATCAATTTCTGCATACACTATATGAAGAAGAACGGCTGAAATTCGTGCCACCAAAATCCCCCCTTACCCACGAAAGTGGGGAGAAACCCAAATCATCCCTAACTCCACACGAAAAAGAAATTCCCCACTTTGACACAGGAATTTATGGCTGGCAATGGGATATTGAGCAAATTGAAAGCCTCAACATTACTGATAATGTCGTGGAATTGATGATTAGCAAATTGAAAAAATTGCCCCAATCTGCCAAACAAGTTTTACGCTTGGCAGCCTGTGTCGGCAATCGTTTTAATTTAGATACCCTGTCGGTTATTTATGAAAAATCGATTCCAGATACTTTTCAAGATTTAGTGCCTGTTTTGACTGAGGAATTAATCTTACCCCTATCCGATCTAGAAATGAGCGGCAGTGACATTCTTAACGAGCCATTAACCATTGACCATTTACAATTCCTACATGATCGCGTTCAACAAGCAGCTTACGCCTTAATAGACAATAAGCAGAAACAAGCGGTGCATCTGCAAATCGGTCGTTTGCTGTTAAAAAATACATCAGCCGACATATTGGAAGAAAAAGTATTTGATATTGTAGGGCATTTTAATCACAGTATTAAATTGCTCAATAATCAAGAGCGTCTTAAAGTTGCCAAACTAAATTTGATGGCAGGGCAAAAGGCGAAGATGGCAATGGCTTATGGGGCTGCGGTCAACTACTTAACAGCCGGGCGGGAATGTTTAAGCGAAAAGAGTTGGAAAAGGGACTATGATTTAACGCTCAATCTCTACGTAGAAACCGTAGAAGCTGAATTTTTAAACACCAACTTTGAGCAAGCTAAAACATTTTCTCAGATAGTCTTGCTACACACCAAGACGGTACTAGAACAAGTCAAAGTTTATGAGGTTATCATCCAATTTTATATCGCTAAAAACCGAATGCGAACCGCGCTAGATACCGCTCTACAAGTGTTAGAAATGTTGGATGTTCATTTAGAAAAAGAACCACCAAAACAATTGCAGGTTGAAAATTGCTACAATCTGTTTCAAATGACAGCACCTGAGAAACTTGCCGCTATGCGGATATTAAATTTCTCTATTTCTCCTGCTTATACGGTGGCACCAGAATTGTTTCCACAGATTGC
>Ga0233403_10001163_pt1 | contig 12365 bp, 7 predicted proteins | sample Na_oxic_1_MG_FD_179866 | JGI IMG/M metagenome (GOLD analysis project Ga0233403, IMG submission 179866) | Seawater microbial communities from Saanich Inlet, British Columbia, Canada - Na_oxic_1_MG | ecosystem: Environmental > Aquatic > Marine > Inlet | place: Canada: British Columbia | collected...
CCATAAACTAAATGGAACTATCCGTTGTGAAAGTACTTTGGGGCAAGGAACCACATTTTTTATTGAAATACCCTATATTGCTTGAACTCTTGATGGGCTTAAAGAGCACGTTCCTAACCAAGGAAGCAATAAAAGCAAAAAGCAGCCAACGCTGTAAAGAAGCAGTAAAAGGAGTGCACGTCTTGGCGACTTACTGGGGGATCAGTGACTTTTCAGACTTTATGCAGAGTTACAGTGTCTTTGAACACTTTCGGCGTGGCTACTTTGTAATTGATACTACAGATTACGGTTACGTGGCAATGATTCCCGTAGGGTTGGATACCATAGGTTCAGTAGTATTTGAATATAATTTGAAGAAAGTAACTTCCGATAATCCAGTGCCAATTAATAAAGGGGACAAGATTGGGCATTTTGCCTATGGTGGTTCAACGGTCATTACGCTAATAGAGCAAGGCGTGACTTCCATTACGATCCCACAAGGTCAACAGATTGGTGTCTTCAGATCGAAAAAATAATCCAGTCACCACACCGAATCAATGGGGTCAGACATTTATTTGTCTGGAAAACTATATACCAGAAAACCCCGTCCCGCAAAGCCGGTGTTCGATACGCTCCGCTGGGTTGGGGCATTCCCATATCTAGTTTGGTTTATCATCCGCACTAAATTGTGTCCACGGCTGTTCGCAAATTCATAAATCAATCGAGTCTGACCCCATTGATTTATGTGTGGAAAACCTCTGAAGACTTTTGTCTAATGTGTAAAAATAGGACGTCTTTTATGTTGTTCCTGATGAGCGGGAAACATGGCAACAAAAAACTCAGTCCAACCCCCCATCCTGACTCGTATCAAATCATATTTTTCCGTATTGGTACAGGCTTGTTCAAAGGTTTCGGGATCGGCACAAGTAATCGTCAGCAAGTTGGTGCCGATTTTTCCTTCACTGAAATCCTTGATTACTTTAACCAAGTCTTCCAAAGGAAAGTCCTCACGAATATTAATATCAACTTCTGAACCGTTGGCTAAACCTGAGTTGGCGGCTTCAAAGTTATATCCTTCTAATGCTTTAAAAATATTTCGGGGCGCATGATCCACCGGTAAATCTTGTGGTGAAGGGTTGGGGCTGAAATCAGAGGCATAAGGCATCCCTTTGCGTCTACCGTCGGCACTGGCTCCGTTATTGATTCCGAGACCAACATAAGATTCAAAGGTGCCACTGCCCGGTGTTAATACAAACTCAAAGGATTGACCTTCAACCGAATATTTTTTAACCAGATGGTCAAATTTGTCCTGAATTTCTTTGATTGGATGTCGGATCGTTTTATGAACAACCTCAAGTGTTCTTGTCACGATTTCGACACCCAATTCATCGACTTCTTTATCGCCAGCTCCGAATTTCGGGAGTTTCAACGCAATCTCACGCAAATCTTTAAACCATTTGGCTCTCTCTTGGGCCCTCTCTGGTCCTGCTAGGCTACTTTGAAAAGGCTCGATCATTTCATAGCCCCAATCACAGATGAGACATTCCACCAGTTCCGGCAAAGTAGTTACTGCTGTCTTTTCGTCAAAGACCATTTTTTTGATATTGTAAAGAGAATTGATAACATGGCTGAATCCCTGAATCATGGGGGCGAGGATGTGATACTGAGCCCCACCATTAGAAAGATCACGCCCGGTTTCTAGGCAACCATCAATGCAAGCCGATAGCAAAGGACTGGGGCAATATTCCCAGAGACTCCCATATTTCGACACAATACCATCATAGAATTGCGCGATTAAATAGGCGTATTGTTGATAAAAGATATCAAGAAGCTGCTCAAAACTCTTAATGTCCGAGGCTGGTGGAGAAACATACGAGGTTTTTAATCCTTTAATATGAATTGGGCCCGCTGACGCATAAAGAATACCTTGATTTAATGACAATTCCACCGCATTCAAGAGAGGTATGTAGGAAAAAGCAAACTCTGATTGACCAGCAAAAAGTGGCTCATAACAACCATCACAGGCGAAATTACGGGCACTGGATAGTTTAACCGAATCTATATCCTGACCACTGTCCATTAATCCTTGAATAAATTTATCGTCATTGAGCAAGACTGGGTGTGCGCCTCCGCTCAAAATCGCTTTGGCGGCTTCTTCGATTAAATCATCAGGCATCCCTTTGTGAACTCGCAACGAAAGTACTGGCGCATTAAAAGGAAGTCTTCGGGCTGATTTGAGACAAAGTTTGGTGATGGTATTATAAGCTTCTTTGGGCGTTTTATCCTCGGTGGCTTGATATCCGCCGACAGTGACTTGTTGCACCCATTGATTAACACCGCCTCCTTGTGGAAAATTGCCCGCTGCATAGCTGACCGCCCCGGTCCCGTAATTGAGTTTATCTTCAAAATGTTTACGGTTATAAAGGACCTTTTCATCCATTTTGATCCAAAAACAATCAATAATCTCTTGGGCTTCATCCTTACTAATTGTATCCTTATGGTAAAAAGGATAGACAAATTGATCCAGCCTGCCGATTGATACCGGTTCGCCAGTGAGGTGAAGGCAACAGTGGACAATAAAGATCATTTGCATCGCTTCTAAAAACGTAGATGGCTTTTCAACGGATAATTTCTCCATCCTTTCTGCAATGTTGAAAAGATTTTGACGATCTGCCATCTGTGATGCTGGCAGCTTATCACGTAAATTTGAAGCAAGAGCGGCATATTTAAGACAGTAGGCTTGCACACCTTCCAGAGAGTAAATAACAGACTGATAAAAGTCTCTTGATTCAGCATTTGAAGTCTTCTGCAACAAGCAGTTCACTTCCGCAAGCAAGCAACCTATGCCTTTATCCAAAAAAACCTGATGCCCCGGTAAATTATGCCCCATTGCTGAATATTCGTTCAAATTGACGAGAAATCCTGCCAATCGTTCTTCTTCACTTAGGTAAGTCATTACTTCCTTTCCCATGCCTAAGGTTAGATTGGGAAGAACACCAACAATAAGTTCTTTTGGATCAATCCGAAAAACATCAGCAATATTTCCGTGATCTTTTGAAGTCAACACTTTAGAAAGACTGAGTTTTATCGCCATGCCCTTTCGTATGGCGACGGATTGTTGCATGATTTGGTCACCTTCATCTTTGGACAGATGATCGGTGATATGGCCAAGAGGAGGATTATGCCGACGCTTGTACCAAGTTTCATGCCATCTGGAAAACTGAATGCCTAATAATTCTATTACGCGCTCCGACAATGGACAATCCTGGGAAACGTTGCCCATTTGGTGCAAGTAATCTTTGGCATTGTAGAACATATAGCCATTTTTACTTCGCTCTTGGAAAAATGAATTTATCGGAACGGACAGTGTCTCAGTATGGGGAGCAAGTCCCAACTCGGCTGCGCTTGGAATATACCAAAAATTGCCAGCGTCGCTCGTCGATACGTTCAGATGCTCATCTTTAATCTGCTGTTCTTGATCGCCCACCATTGATTGCAATACTTTTGCTAAAGTATCGGTATCGTTGGCATAAGCAGCCGCATAAACGCCCTTCTCTTTGCCTTTGCCGTAACTGGATTCACCGTAAGGATGTCCTTGAGGCATGATGCGGTAATTGAATTTTTCCTTATTATCCACCCGGACGCATTTGATGTGACTTCTGGGGTAATCAGTCGGAATGATGTTGCCTTCCTTGTTACGCCCGATCATTGATTCAATCTCTATTTCGGTCATGTTGGAGATTTTCTCCCAATCATGCACAAATCGTTGCGTGACTAAGTACAAAGCCCCTTTATGCTTAGGGTCTTCATCACCTACGATAACTCGATTCGACATATTGATCGGATCAACGGTATTAATAATTCCATGAAACATACGCCCACCATAGACTTTACCGCCGTGACGACGGCTTCCGAGAGTATGATCAACCCTCTCTGTTACATCCGACAACGCCTCTTCGATAAATGTAAGAACTTCATGACAGTCCGTTTCATTGTCTGACTTAATATGGAAAAAGAGTTCCCCACCGGTCTTTTTATAGGGCGGCGAGACTTCCAAAATGTTTGGGTAGGCAATCCCTTTTGGAATGGATATGCCTTGATTTTGACACCATTGAGACCATAATTCATAGTCGATACCGGTTACAACACCGGTTTTGTAATCTTTACACTTTGAAAATTCCAACGTTCGAGTAGCGATATCTTTTAGGGTGTCATAAACATCAGTACTGTTGAGATAAAACACCGCGAAATATGCGTATTCTCCGATATAGGGGATCCCAATCTGGCTATATTGCAGATAATATTTTGGTTTATTCATATTCATTTCCTTAAATTTCATTATCTAAGTCGTTACAACGCTCCAACGTTGTAACGAGAAAAGCTTCATAGTTCTTGAACTCTAGTCCAGATGAGGTTATTAACAGTTGATTCCATGAAGCGATTTGTCCAAGTTGTTGAGGTAAGAACATCCACCCACAAGTTCATTATTTTGGAATCGCTCAAATCGACTCCTCCAGCCATAGATAAAACGTTCCCGTTTTCGTCAGACATCGTTAACGCTACACCCTGCTCTATAATTTTCCCATTATTAGTTGATGGCTGCTGGTTGCTACCAATTACATCGGCTAGGCCAGTTACAATAAACTTATCTCCGGTAGCCTTTACCACGTATTCACCTATTACATTACCGGTTTTCATATCTGCTTTAAGAATAAGCGTGTCTCGGTATAAGTTTGTCCATAAGCCACTAATGTAATCTGTTGCCTTACCCGTAAAAGAGACAGTTGGAGGCGGCGTTGTTGGGTTGCAGTAAGAAGGAGGTTGCCGCTGAAATAACAACGTTTGTGCCCACATTTTTGGGGCTGTTTCGGTGAAATTGGGTACAGTTGAAGTTGCGACCAAACCATTGAGTATTTCTAAAGTTTGATTCATGTGATAATCTTGTTGCCCGGACTGTTTGACGATTTGATCGGGGTGGTATTGCCCTGAAAAAGTAGACACCCAATGCCACGAACCATCCATTTTGCAAACGGGTTGATTGATTAAACGCCACTGGATACCTAATGCAACTGGTATACCATTCGGATTGGTGGGAATAATCGTACTCTGTGGAAAAGTATTGGAAGGTACTCCAACCCAGCCAACCACGTTGGAAGAGCCAGTTGAACCCGTGTGGGAAGTATAAACGCCAGTGATTTTTCCAACTGGACTTACGGAAAGAGTTACTTGAGAGCAATATGAGTTATACCATGTTCCGGCAATTGGGCTAGTGGAGGGCGTGGAGACACAACGCAAATTTTGAGGGCTTTCTCCGGATGACTTTTTGTAAAGAATCATATTTCCTTGAGTTAATTTGCTATTTCCCTCATCTACATAATTAAAGCTTGTATAGAAAAGATCCATAAAGGTTGAACCAACTAATAATCCACCAACGCCATTTAAAACGGTAAAAGCAGGTACCCATCTACCAGCCCGCTCTCCTTCTTCCACCTTATAGGAGTACTGCGTCGGGTTTAGGGTAATCATAGCCGATTCGGCTTTTCCAGCACAAGTTTGTCCCATTGTTAACACAAAATTAGGGAGTATTCCAGCATAGTCTTTAGCTCCGCTATTGTTCCGATATACCAAGCTGACTAGATTGCCATTAGAGTCACCCACTTCTTCAAAGATTAGATTCCCATTTTTATCTAGGAGAGAATACAGATGTTCCAAAATAGGCATCAGATAAATATCATCACCTTTAAAAAGAGATGAACCAGTATCCAGATAAAAACGAGCGTTGGTCAGAGAAGGAATTTTTTGATCGCCAAGTAATGCAGAATAAAGACTTGTTCCCCAAATATAATTGATGGATCCAGTTGTATTTGGCTGCAATTCAATAGCTGAGTTTGCTATGTATTGGTTGGGATCTTCCCCACCTAAGTTTAAAGAGCCACTTCCTGAAGTTGGATGAGTAACGATTGAAAAAGTCGGTTGGCTGACGGTGCCATCTTTATATAAAGAACCAAAGTAAAACCCCGAACCTTGTTGAACACCATCACTGGTAGCCGGAAATCCAATACCACCATCCCAAGCCAAATACTTGAACTGGTTTCCAGTGTAACAGATTGAGGCAAAGAAAGGCATAGTGGTACTGGCGATTTGGGGAAAATTAAAGGCAATTTCCCCCGTCATTGTAGACATTGATCCCCAAGGGCCAAAAGAGCGTACTGTTGGCGTTTTGTCAATCCATTTAAAACCCGGTTGGGAGGTATTTACTTTACTATGGGCGTTACAAGCATCTGTATAACATAAATCTGAAGTTGCCCAAGTAAAGTTAGCTCCTGAATCTGGCGACAATTTGAGTTGGCTCGTCCCGATTTTGATATTGTCAGTATACCAAGGAGAGGCACCATAATCTGCCATTTTTCCAAGCTTTAGGTCAACGGAAATGGGAGCGGCTTTTGCCGAAAAGACAAATAATGGAAATAACGTCATGGTACAGCATAACCCCCAAACCATCATGGCTTTCTTGGGGTACTTGATCTTACGGTGATTAGAATAGGTGTCTGTGGACATTTTATCCTCTTTAATAGTTTGATAAAAAAGGGGGGAACAAAACCAACCTATTTTGGCACAGATTGAACCCCCCAGTTGTAAACCCCGTCCAGCACAACCATGCCCACGCTGGAGCGGCGGTGGGAACGAAAAATTATGCCGGGCTCGTCAGCTAGCCTACGAGCTACTGTGTGGTTTTAAATACATCAGTAATAATGTAATTATCGGAAATACCGATTCCAGCGGCGTTGGGTTGCTGGGCACCGGCTTTGGACAACCCATACATTGCCTCAAGTGTACGCAGGATGTGGATTATTATACATCACTGGTTTTTTTACAGCAAGAAAAAATTCATAAATCAAGTCTGACCCCATTGATTTCATTAGTGCCAGTAAACACGCCAATGGCATCTAAATACTTTCCACTTTTGCCAAAAAAGCCACCAACACAAATATCCTTAATTTCAAAAGGACTACCCCCGGAACCACCATAAGGCCCATATTCTTTGCCAAAATTGCTATAAAATGTCAGTTGATCAACTAACTTACCAGAACGCCCATTAATATCGGTAATGTATTCACCCTCTGAAAGACTGAAGGTATCCTCGCTTCCACCATCTCCGCCATGACGCTCCCCAGTGATGGATTTGCCCTCTGTTGTTAGCCACGTTGTTTGAATGGAATCAACGTATTTTCCATGCCTAATCGATATTTGGGTAACCCTTACTGTGTTAGTCAGATTATCCGAGAAGTCACCACCACCACTGCCACCATACGAAAGTGTTTTGACGTATGGCGAACCACATTTATCGACACACACAGAGGCAAAAATAGTGTCTTTGATTTTGCTTTTCATGTTAGTTAACCAATTCCTTGCATTTTCCCCCAAGCGAAAGAGTTTAGGGTCTGCCTGTGTCACTAACTTGTACATCTTATCATAGAGGGGAAACTCTTTTTTTAGAGTATTGAAAACACTATGACGCACCGGCATCAAATATTGCGGATAGTTGTTGCTACCAGAACCGATACTCTTAACTATAACATCTTCTGATGCCATTAGATTAGCGAGTTCAAGAGCCAACGCCCTATTTTTAGTTTTAGAATTGATGCCGATAATATCTGCATAAAAGAGAGACACTCCGCCTCCTTGACGGCTATAAAAAGGCATGAGTTTAAAATCCACATTCTCGCGAGCATTACCCATAGCTGACAAAGCTTCTGTATATCCAATTGTGGCTCGACCATAGCCCTCACCAAACCACTTCGCTCGAATATATGGTTTCCCGTCGTATAGAGCATTTTTAGCACTTGCCATAGCTACCACATTGCGAAGGTTGGAGATAGCCCAATTGTTGATTTGGCTTTCCTCAAGCGGTAAAGGTGGATTGATGGTATATTTACCATAAACGTCCTCCACAGTGTCTACATACAAACAGGCAGCAGTAGTCCCTCCTGACACATTAACCATCAACCTTTCATTTTTAGGCGGTTTTTCATTGGTATATTGACACTGACCTAAAACATTTACAAGTTCGGCAATAGAAGAAGCTTTTTCCAACTGTTCATCCCCTTTTCGGAAAAAGAGAATACTGGCGCAGCCCAGTTGTGGAATACCATAGAGCTCGTCACCACTTCGACTACCATCAACCGCATACTTTAAAATGTCTGACAAGTTGTCTACTTCATTATCCTCAATATAAGCAAGATAACCCTCTTCCCGGAAGTTGGAAAGAAAGATAGCATCAAAGACGAACACATCCAATTGAGATGGATTATCATTATACCCACCATCCCAGTTCTTTGAAAACTTGAGAGAAATATCAGGGTGTTTTGTCTTCCAAGCTTCCTCAATCGCTTGCTTAAACTGGTCCACTCGTGGTACCCAAGGGTATACTCCAACCGTTAGTTCTGTGGCCCATACTTGGATACATCCAAACATAAGCACAATTATTGTCAAAGCAGATAAAGCTTTTTTCATATTTGCACCTCATTATTTTGAAAAGAGACATCTAAAAAAATAATTTACCAAATGTAGTCGTTTAAAATTTTTCTGTGATGGAGTCCAAAATTTATTTTGGAAACGGCCAAACTTAAAGTTTGGACTCCTGCGATCACAGGATTATTTACAGCAAGAAATTATACCAATTTTGAGTTGAATCCCATTTTATCTTTGAAAATAAACCAAGTTTTTCATAACCGGTTTTTCAACTTAAAATACCTATATGGTAAGCACTACTTTTGGTGGAGTTTATAAAAATGCTTAAAAATCAATGAGATTCAAAAATACAGTAAGCAATTGAAATTTAAGCAATATTATATACTAACCATTTTATTTAATAAAACAATTGGCGAAGATATTGAGTAAGAAATAAAATTCCAATCTGAGCGTTCTCAAATGTTGGATTGATTATGCCAAGAATTTATACTGCTTGTGCAAAATTCTTGTATTCATAAGTCGTAGCTTGCTTATAAATCTGTTTGGCTTTCGCTACATCAATACTACTCGGATGTTTTTTTTGGTACTCATGTATGAAGTTACCCATTGCATAAGCACCGTTAGGATCATGATTTCCGGTTATCCAAGATGAATACAAATTACTCTTGGCTGGGGGAAATAGTTGATCAGACAGCCAATACCAAAGATATTCACATGGTAGCATAACAATCAAACTGTATATAGGCTCTTCATGTGAAGCAATGCGAGACTCATACTGTGAATATTCCTTGCACACATCATCAGGAATAACTCCTTCTGCATTTCTAATATGCCATATTTTGGTAAATTCACTGTTATACCGTTGATATCCTTGGTATTTTAGCAAAAGGAACTGTCGTAAGAGGTGATCTTCTGTACGGCTTTCTGCCAATAGGTAATCTTGTGCTCCATTAAAGCAATAATACGCATCTACAACATTGAACGCACCATACGTGACCGGCTTAAGATCACCCGCACCAATTGCCTGAACATATTTAGTTGCAAGTGCTTGCTTTGCAATCTCTGTGCAATCCTCCCACATTTGCCAAAACAAACTGTCCTTCGGCGGCTTTTTAGTTGACAAATTAAGCTCGTCAATTAAGCTGCTAGTTAATGCAATTCTTCTTGGATTTTTCACGATTCATTAATTCTCCTCATTTATATTTAATAGCAAGTATAGGACAGACAAAGATCGGTTAAAAAATAACTTCCCCAAAAGTCACGGAAAAAACGACCGTTTTGGGGATGTTATTTAGTTTTGCCACGTTAAGGATAATTGACAACTTGTTTTGCATCACCTTTACCCTTCTCTTCACCTACGCAGTCACTACCCGAATAGGTCCATGTTACCCTTTGTTTGTTGAACTTGTAAACACCTACGTAGGTGCCGGGACATTTCGGTGTCGTGTTCTTCCAATACATCTTAGCTTTGCCGTCTACTATGCACCCGTGGCCTTTTCCATAAACACCAGTAGCAGTATGGTAATGACCTTTGAGAACATGACCTGATTGATGAAAAATTAAAGTGATTTTATGGTTTCCGGGAACTTCACTAGCCGTGTAGGTGCCCGTGTAAGTACCGCCAACACCGGTTGCATAGACTACAGTGCTTAGTAGGCACAACACAGCGAACGCCGCTCCATAAAGGGTCTGCTTGAACATGATTTCCTCCGTTTCAACTAATTTTTTTAACTCCAAGAATCAAAGGATCAGAGTAATTGATTTTGATTCCTAGTTGGGGTTGGTATAGACTTGACAAAATGGTGGGTTTCGTTCCTCTACCCACCCTACCTTTGCTACACTTGCTAATCAAATATTTATAAAAAAAATGCGGTTCGTGAATTTGGTTAACTTCTTAATCCGCCATCAATTAGTAATTGCTTTTGTGCTATCATACTTTGGCTATGGGGATTAGCACATCGTTATTCACAAAAATGCTGCCCACAAATTCCACTTAAACTCAAATCAATGGAAGTCTTGCCAAAAGCTATTACAATTAATACTAATAAAACCAAATTAAAAAATCGGGTTCGCCATATACATAATATAATGGCAAAACAAATGCCAATTCATCAAAATACATTTAACTTATTGTATTTTAAAGAGATTTTCATTTTCAGCTATTTACAACAGTCAGTAATTTATACTGTATCTTATCTCTTGGTAAATCACGCGATGTTCAACTAGATAAGCAACCGAATTGCCCTCGACCCCCCGTGTTTCGGGGCTCGCCTCTGCCCTATTCCTGCTAAAGAATTATCTAATCTTTGAAAATGGCCATCCATAAGTATGCCTACACCAATTTTCCATTTCCAGCGGATCGTTTGACTTACTTTACAATCAAGTGTTGTGCCAACTCGCTTTTTCTGAGTTCAAGTGCTTGTATAATATAAAGATTAAGGGTTTATGCGATGGCTTTTTGGAGTTCTTGAATGCTATCAAAATGATAGACTGTCTATCAAATTAATTGATAGGCACTCTATCAAAATGATAGCCAGCGTCGGGTCACTGCCATTAAATTAAGTCTTGGAGTCCAAACATTTAGATTTGGAAGTGTTTGATTTTAAAGGATATAATCCAAATCTGAAGGTTTGGATTCCAATAAACATTCCTTAACTTAATGGCATTGCAGCGTCGGGTGGGTAGAGCTATGCTACACCCACATCTTTCTTTAACCATACAAAATAAATGATGGGGTTCGTTCCTCTACCCAGCCTACCTTTGCTACTCTTAATTTGTAATCACTTTTGTGCAATCAAACTTTGGCTATGGGGATTAGCATTCGTCTTCTTTGCCATGTTTGGCATAGAAGATACCCATAAATAATTCGAGCCTAGCCCCTTTAATTTCCTTCTTAAAGCTGGCTGGGATGTGTCGTATCTTGAAAAAGTGTTAGCAGGGCTTGCTTCATAGAGCGATAGCTTTGGTTAACTTATCAAGCACTTTGCTATGACGTAACCCGACATATTTTAAATATGGAATAAAATTTTGCTGAGATTATAGGCACCCTTCATATCCTTATAAAAGTAGTGAACAGTTGTTTCGTTCATTGTCAACTACTTTTGAAGGGTGCCAGATTATACCGCTTATTCTCCGCAAAAAATGCGGAACAAAACTAACTTTGTAGCTTCAAATCCACTTTATGCATTCGCTGTATGTTACATATAATCCTCATTACTTCGTTTTCCCCGAGTGGTGGCAACGAGAAAAAATCTCTAATTAACTTGACAATGTCACATTTCAATAATGGCGTTTCGAGCCCAAGTTTTTTCAAAAAACTTGGGTTTGAAATACCATAAATTATAAGCACTTCTATTTATTAGCATCTACTATCCATCAGCTTCAAAATACGCTCTCAGCCGTTCAGCGATGACTTGAACATGGGGCGACTCGTTCATGGTAATGTGATTACCCTGCACGTCAATCACTTCTAGCCCTTCTTGAGCTAAATCGAGCCAAGCGCGTTCTGGATTTTTCGCATTAATCGCGTCTTTCTCCAAGGCACGAAAGAAAATGATTCTTCCCGGATACACTCGCGGTTGATAATCCCACATCGCTTGGGAATTCACCTTGAAAAGATGGAGAAAATGGCGAATTTGGGTGATATCCAAATCAGGAAACATCTGCTTGTCAAGTTTCTTCTGTTCTGCCAAGCAATAGCGCAATTGCTCATCCGGTTCAAGTTGTCGTAGCGCGTCTAAGTTTACGGAAACATTGGCACCAACATTAAGCAGATAAGCTAGGATTTCAGCGTCGGTTTCAAGTGAAGCTGGCATTTGATCCTGCCCCGGCGTATCTATCATGGTGAGCAAAGCCACTTTTTGCCCAAGTGCGTGGAGTTGTTGGGCCATCTCGAAAGCCAGCGTGCCACCAAA
>Ga0233403_10001164_pt1 | contig 12364 bp, 4 predicted proteins | sample Na_oxic_1_MG_FD_179866 | JGI IMG/M metagenome (GOLD analysis project Ga0233403, IMG submission 179866) | Seawater microbial communities from Saanich Inlet, British Columbia, Canada - Na_oxic_1_MG | ecosystem: Environmental > Aquatic > Marine > Inlet | place: Canada: British Columbia | collected...
CCCACTCACCTCTTGCTTTCACCCCAGGTGAAACCTGGGACAACCCCGATAGGGGTTGAATGTGAATAGCCCCAGGTGAAACCTGGGGAAACTTTCAAAAAGAGTTTTGCAAGAGGCTCTATTGCTATTTTTTTTTGAGTATGGTTTAATAATAAAAAATGTTATCGATATTAGGGGTCGCAAAACTTTCGCGTTGGAAGCCACAATAGGCAAAAATCATGCCAAAGAGGCTAACTTTTAACCACAATTTTTGTGTGGGAATTACGGCCGTAACCTATTGAAAATAAAAGGGGAATTTTTGGTCTAGGGTTTAGTGGTACCCCAGCAATGTCGCTGCTTGAAACGGATATCCTTTCCTCCAGAGAGAGAGAGCAGGCGTTTAGTGGTACCCCAGCAATGTCGCTGCTTGAAACCGGTGGGATATCCCGTCTCAGGAAAGTAACTCCAGTTTAGTGGTACCCCAGCAATGTCGCTGCTTGAAACCAGAACAACCGGTGAGGGTTGTTTTTATTTTGGGTTTAGTGGTACCCCAGCAATGTCGCTGCTTGAAACGCAAATAACGGCCACCCGTGTCTATCGACGGTTTAGTGGTACCCCAGCAATGTCGCTGCTTTTATTTCTAGCAATGCCGCTAATTTATTGAAGTTTTTTTTTGGCCATAAAAAAGCCCCATGTCAATTGACGTGGGGCTTTTTTTTTCTGAAATCGTACCCAATTGAATCCTAGTAAGCCTCTTGCAAAATTCTTAAACAAAAAATATGATACGACAAAAGCATGACCAATTTTCCAAACAATACCTTGGCAGCTGGATCACCAAACCGACTAGCGGGAGTACCTGTAATTAGCATCAATGACTTGAAAAATATACTCAGTTACCCTATAAAAAATATTTGAGTCAGGTTGGCTCAAAACGAGAAAAGTTTTCTCGTACCTGGTATTGAGAATTGAAAGTTGGTAAATTGGTGTTCAAGCTCCGGTTTGGATGTTTATTTTACCCGAAAGGGACTGCTTTTATTTCGTACAGTACGTGGTTGCATTAGACCGCATTTGGTTGGCGGGATTGATGCCTTCGGTTGGGACTGCTCAACCAGGACTCTAGTTGCAATTCGCAAGAATTATCAACAGAGAGCGAATTACTTAAAAATGTACAACTTGGTATAACTTTTTAGGAACAGTTACTGATGAACTTATCACCCGCTTATTTGCAATGGCGAGACGAAACCTTGCAACAAGGAGTCAAACAAGGAGTCAAACAAGGAGTCAAACAAGGAGTCAAACAAGGAGTCAAACAAGGAGTCAAACAAGCGCAGCGCGTATTTGTAAAAAGCTGGCTCAGAGTCCGATTTGGCAAAATAGACAAAGCCTTATCGCAGGTAGTTGAGCCATTAGTCCAATTACCACCGGAAGAATCCGCCCGCTTGTTGCCACGCCTGTCTCGTGAAGAATTGTTGGCCAGATTTGCTCAGAAGTCCTAAATAGAACTGAACCTATCCGGCTAATTTGTTTAAATTTTTTTTCCAGTTGGAGTCCAAAGCTTCAGCTTTGGGCGCCCAAAGCTAAAGCTTTGGACTCCAACAATCTATTAATTTCTAACACAACTCGCCAAAAATAATCTACCAGGGCAACCATAAAGGATTGTCATTGATTCGTAGGGGTAATCCCTTGTGGTTACCCCAATCCCACTTTATGGTTGCTCGGCACGATATGGCAGTGCTGCTGACTCCGGAAAGAACTTTATGCCAAAACCTTCGCAACCGTAGAAGGTTTTTCTTGTATCACTGGAATGCAATAACTCACAATCGCTTTTCCTTCAATCGTATCCGTATCAAATCGTGCTTTGGGCTTTTTGCGGTGATCAAATACAATATAGTAACCTTCGGCAATGCCTTCTAATTTCAGATACTTAGCGAGTTGATGTAGGCTAGCTTGGTAGGATTTTTTACCTTCCCATATTTTGGTTTCAACGATGTACTTGTCGCCTTGGTGAAGCAGGATTAAATCCATCCGCCCACGCCCAGTGCGAACTTCTGGATATATAAAACCGCGCATTTGGCGCATAAATTGATCAAGATAGGCGAACAGCAAATATTGTCCCACAAATTCTTGGGGGGTATCTGGTACTTGCAAAATCCTAAAACCGGCACGCGCAATAAAATCACGGAAATTCGCCAGCAAAGATCGCATATCAATTTTATCATCAGAGGTTAAGTAATCAAAAAAACCAGCGTCCGTGTCTTCGGGAAGATATTGTCGCTCCAATCCATTAATAATCGGCCGAAAAGTTTGCACAATACAATATTGATAAATCGGATTCGCCATCTCACAAAAGCCATCCTCTCCCGCCTTTAAAATCCCATAAGTCACCAATTCGCTGATGTACTCGTTATGAAGATTAAAAGGGATACCGGCTTCATACGAACAGATTTCCATTAAAATGGTTTCAAATCGTGGTTGACGACGAATATTAGTGGTTAAATGTTCGAGATGAACATTTTGTTCATTTGAAATTCGTTGATGCGCTCTTTCAAAGTGGGGAACTGAAATCGTTTCCTGACGCGCAATCCCCATTTCCGTTGTCAATATTTGCGCCATGCGATTAACCAGAAAGGGTTGCCCGGCCGTCTGTTTATGAAGATTATCAATAACTTCAGGTGCAAAGGCTTGCCCCACTTCCGCCGTGTATTGTGCCAACAGTGCGTATACTTGTGACCGAGTGAAGTTAGGAAGCGCAAATTCGTCTTGAATATTAAAGGGCGAAATGGATCGATCATAGTTCAATTGGGTAATACTCTTAACACCCACGATTCCGACACTGTATGGGCAACGGTTGGGTCCTTCGGACAGATAAATTCGACGTAGGGCGTGTAGAAAAGGACTGACTTCTTTGGTAGGAATACCATCAAACTCATCAATGATAATGGCAAGCCGGCGGTTTTTTAAATAACCGCCCAGTTGCTCAAAAAAAACCCTCATTGAAGTGCTAGATGTGATGGAATAATTTTCCAAAAACTGATGTAAGGCAGTATCGTGTTGTGATTGGTGAAATCGATCCACGTTTTCGATTTCTTGAAGGATATCTTGCTTTAGATAGTGATAAAACTCATCAGACGCAAGCTCTTTATAGTCTTCAAAATTCAGTTTAATCGGCAAATACGTTTCATCCAATGAGTCCAACGCCCAACGAAAAAAAGTTGTTTTCCCAGTTTGACGTGGCGCAAAGATGACAATATATCGTCCGTCTTTGATACGCCTCCCTAAATCCGCAATTTTCTCCGTGCGCGGGACAACATAATGACGCGAAGGGTCAACAGGCCCCCGAGTTTCAAAGGTACGAGTTGGCATAGATTTTTCTCCCTAATAGTTGTCACTTATGTTCGATGCCAAACCGTTTGGCAGCCAATATTTTTATTAACTTTATTTAATATCATACTTTATCTGACATGACAAATCTATATTGACGCTATGTTGCCAAGCTTTACCGCCTAAGTTCTCAACATTTTCAAATTTTTTAAAAAGTTCTCCGTACATATTTTTTATCCTTAGAGGCTCTTGCAAAACCCCAGGTTTCACCTGGGGCTATTCAAATTCAACCCCTATCGGGGTTGTCCCAGGTTTCACCTGGGTGAAAGTAACCGGCTCCTGGGATTATTCTTTTAACAATATCAACCCCGTAGGGGTTGAACGTGAATAACCCCAGGTAAAACCTGGGGTTTTGCAAGAGCCTCGTGAGAAAAAAATTATTTTGAAATAAACCTCACATTTTTTTAGCCGCTACGTCTAACACAATAAATAAAGTAGAGAACCAAATTATTTTGAAATAAACCTCACATTTTTTTGGCCGCTACGTCTAACACAATAAATAAAGTGATAAAAAAAATTATTTGAAATAAACCCTCACATTTTTTTAGCCGCTACGTCTAACACAATAAATAAAGTAGAGAACAAATTTATTTTGAAAAAAACCTCACATTTTTTTGGCCGCTACGTCTAACACAACTCGCAAAAAAATAATCTACCAGGGCAACCATAAAGAATTGGGGGCAACCATAAAGGATTGCCCCTACGGTCATTGATTCGTAGGGGTAATCCCTTGTGGTTACCCCAATCCCACTTATTTTGAAATAAACCTCACATTTTTTTGGCCGCTACGTCTAACACAATAAATATATATTCACATTTTGGTCGATATTATGTCTCATTTTTTTTTAGACATCGTCTAATGAATAAAGTACTAAAATTAAATTAATTAATAGAGGTCTCATGAAAAAAATCAATCAATCAACACAATCACTTCCAAAGTATGCGTCAAGCATTTTGCTGACAGTCGTTATCGGTGCAGCCCCGATTATGGTTCAGTCTGCTACTAATTTTGATAATACAGCAGTTAAATCAAATGTACAAACTACTCAAAATGCTTCATCAATAACCAACCTACCGGCCGGTTTAGCACCAGCTTTGGCGCGAACTCTGCAAGATGAGTTGCCTGCCAGTTACCATTTAGCCAAAACTAAAAATGGAGAGTTTCAAACCGCTAACTCGGCTCATGGAATGCAGTATGCTTTTGGGGCCGATGGCCTCCGGGTCAAAAATAGCACCGGGGCTTGGAGTTGGGGCTTAGAGTTAACCGGTTGGGGTTATGCCGATACTGTACAGGCGGTGCCAGTTGGACAGCCGGTGGCCCAAAAAACCCGTTTGGAATATCAGCATGGGCCGGCCCTAACGGAATGGTATCTGAATACCGCTTGGGGATTGGAACAGGGCTTTACGCTACATACTCCCCCAGTGACGGATAACCCAAACCCGAACAATCAAATAGCCGTGGAACTTGCGCTGTCTGGCACCTTACAGCCCAAATTGGCGAGTGATACCTCTTTATTGCTGAATGATCCGGTTAATGGTCAAACCTTGGCGCGTTACACCGGATTGTATGCTTATGATGCCGAAGGCCAAACTTTACCAGCCCAGATGCGTCTGTCTGGCTGTGAACCTGACACAGCTTCAAGGCATTGCCACTTACAATTGGTGGTAGATGCCGGCGATGCAGTTTATCCGCTGACGATTGACCCGTGGTTGCAACAAGCCAAATTGACTGCCAGTGACGGGAACAAAAATGACTATTTCGGCGATACGGTTGCTATCAGCGGCGATACGGTGGTAGTCGGGGCGTATGCGGATGACGACAAAGGAACTGATTCCGGCTCGGTCTATGTGTTTGTCAAACCAAACGGCGGATGGGCCACCACCAGTACTTTTAATGCGAAACTGACGGCCAGCGATGGAGCCGCGACTGATTATTTCGGCAAATCCGTAGCCATCAGCGGCGATACGGTGGTAGTTGGGGCGTATGCGGATGACGACAATGGAACTGATTCCGGCTCGGTCTATGTGTTTGTTAAACCAGACAGCGGTTGGGCTACCACCAGTGCTTATGATGCCAAACTGAGTGCCTGCAACGCTTGCGATGGTGTGACGAGTGACCAGTTCGGCCACTCGGTTGCCATCAATGGCAATACTATAGTAATAGGGGCACCTAGAGATGACGACAATGGAAGTAATTCAGGTTCTGTCTACCTGTTTATCAAACCACACAACGGCTGGACCACTACCAGTACTTATCATGCCAAACTGATAGCCAGTGACGGGGCAGCGAGTGACTATTTCGGCAATACTGCTGCCATCAGTAGCGATACTGTGGTGGTTGGGGCGTATGGGGATGACGATAATGGAAGTTATTCTGGCTCGGTCTACGTGTTTGTCAAACCTAGCGGCGGTTGGATCATCACCGAGACTTATTATGAGAATGCCAAACTGACTGCCAGTGACGGGGCAGCGAGTGACTATTTCAGCAATTCGATTGCCATCAGTGGCGATACCGTGGTGGTTGGTGCTTATAAAGATGACGACAAAGGCTCTGCTTCCGGCTCTGCTTATGTGTTTGTCAAACCGAGCAGCGGCTGGACCACCACCAGTACTTTTAATGCCAAACTGACCTCCAGCGACGGGGTTGGAGCAGAATATTTCGGCCAATCCGTTGCCATCAGCGGTGATACGGTGGCAGTTGGGGCATATCAAGATAGCCCACGAGGGGCTAGTTATTCTGGCTCAGTCTACATGTTTGCCAAACCCAGCGGCGGTTGGGCGACCACCAGCAGTTATAATAGCAAACTGACCGCCAACGACGGAAAGGGGAGAGACTATTTTGGCTACGCCGTCGCGATCAATGGCGATACTGTGGTAATAGGGGCTCCTTCTGACGACAACAGTCATGCTAATTCTGGCTCGGTTTACATCTTTAAAGGCCATGATACGGATAGCGATGGTGTCGGTGACAATGACAACTGTCCGGCGATAGCCAATTCGGACCAAACCGATAGCGATGGAGATGGTATCGGAGATGTTTGTGATAACGACGATAGCAACCGCAATGGTGATAGCGACGGCGATGGTGTCCCTAACAGCACTGATAACTGCCCAACCGTGGCCAATCCAGAACAAGCTAACGATGACAGTGATGGCGAGGGCGATGCCTGTGATGACAATGATGGCGTTGATGACGGTACCGACAACTGCCCGGCGATAGCCAATTCGGACCAAACCGATAGCGATGGAGATGGTATCGGAGATGCCTGTGATACGAATGGCTGCCAACATGCGATTTATTCAGTGAAGGGAAGGACCTTAACCATTCCAGTTATTGAACTTCCAGTGATTGATGAATTGACAAATCAACCCACCGGAGAAGTTGAAATGTGGCAGGGTGCTTTGAAACTGAAGTATAAAACCACTGACCGTTTTCTACTGCTGTCTAAACAGTTCGCGCCGATAACCGATGGCAGCACTTCAACTTGTCCGGGCACCTATTCTATCGAGACCGGTATTTTGTCTATACCTTATATAGATGTGCCTACCGCTGTCGCCGTCGGCAAAGCCAAATTTGAGACAGTGGACAAAGTCGAAGTCTATAAAGCGACCATGAAGTGGGAACCGCAAGAACGAATGTTTGTGATTCAAACCATCGAAAAACCCTAAGCAAGTACTGGCAGAATAAAGTACAACTTATTTGGGAAATAAACGATTGGGGGCAACCATAAAGGATTGCCCCTACGGTCAATAATAATGTAGGGGTAATCCCTTGTGGTTACCCCAATCCCTTGTGGTTACCCCAATCCCACGCAGAAATAAACCTCACATTTTTTTGGCCGCTACGTCTAACACAATAAATAAACCTAACAATATTTGTTTGGTCGCCTTTACGTTACCGCATTTGTTGAGCGGTTTCACGCACCGAACACCGTTTTTTTTGGCCTGGTCAGGGCATAAAGGGGAAAGGACGCATTGTCCATCCTTTTCCCAACTTCCGTTTTTTTTCTACAAGCACCGAATACGGCTTTTGAGTTGCCGTGTCAGGGGTCTAAGGGGTGCAGATTACTCATCCCTTGCCCCAATTTTTTGATGATTCTCTATCAGAATTGACCGAATTTAAGAAATATATAAGGGATGGCGAAACCCACCAAACGTCAATCATAAATATCTCCAAATTCATACAACACCAATTTTCCCCGTGTCAGCGGAACCGCTATCCAACAGTTTTGGGGACTGCAACGAAAATCGAAGTCCCAAATCTGATAAGGTTTACCAGTATTCGCCGGCAACGGCAGCGCGAAGAGTTCATTGCCCTTGTCTAAATCCCACAGGCGTACCGTTGTATCGCCACTGACAGTGGCTACTTGATGACTGTCGGGGCTAAAAATCGCGCGGAGTACCGTTTGTTGATGCTTAAAACGGTATTGTTCTTGTCCATCTTGATAGCGATAAATCGTTGCCAATGAACCACGCCCAACACCAGCTACCCATTTTAAATCCGGACTCCAGCTTGCCCACATCAGTCTATCTGGTGCTTTCGCAAATTCTCGTAACAGTATCGGTTTCGTCGTTCCAATAGCCCACAAACGCAGCGTCAAGTCAAACATGCCACTACTTAATAAACGGCTACCACTGTTATCAAACGTGACAGAGGCCACTTTTCCGTCATGTGCCGCTTCAATAAAGCGTTGTTGTGTGGTATCTAGCCGAAACAAACCAATTTGTCCATCATAACCGGCCGTGGCGAGGGTATTACTGTCAGGAGAAAACGCAACCGCATGGACACCCTTAGCATGACCCGTAAAAGTGTGTTGCTTGGTTAATTGACCGGCTTTCACTTGCCACACTTGAGCAGTACCATCCAAACTGGCCGAAGCCAACCGATTACCCTGACGGTTAAAGGCGAGACGTTTGATGATATCGGTATGCGCCAGCACCCGTTCCGACAACAAGCGCGTATTCGGTAAAGAATATAAACGAAGGCTGCCGTCATTAAATCCAACGGCCACACTATGACCATCAGGAGCAATCGCGGTGGAGGCCGGTTCATTGGGCAAATCCACCACCTGCTGATGAGGCAACTCCAATGCCCACCGCCGCACTGTTTGGTCCCAACTGGCACTGAAGGCTTGCCCGTTATGTACAACCAGTCCGCCTTCTCCGACACCCGCCTCATGTCCTTGCAAGACTCGTATTGTCACACCACTGTCTATATCCCAAACCCGCAACGTGCGATCAAGGCTGGCCGAAACGAGATGGTTGGTGACAAAACCTAAATCATGCACCACATCGTGATGTCCGGTTAAGATACGGGGCGGCTGCTTCGAGGCGAGTTGCCAAAGCATGATTTTATGATCGACACCACTGGTTGCTATCAATGGAGTCGTTCGACTAAAAGACACACTGGTCACATTATTGGTATGTTCCGGTAAAATTCGCCGAGTTTCCCCGGTTGTCACGTTCCACAAACGGGCGGTACCATCATAAGAAGCCGTTGCTAACAGTTCGCCGTTTGGACTAAAGCTCAGTCCACTCTCAAAAACCATTCGGTTATGGCCTTCAAACGTGCGAATCACGTCACCGGTTGCGACCGCCCACAAAGTTGTCTGATTGCCCAACGTCGTTTTATCATCGACCCCAGTACTGGCGGCTAATTGGCTGCCGTCCGGACTGACGGCCAATGCAAAGACTCGATTAGGGGCTTGCCATTCCGATTGTTTCTCACCAGTTGGCAATGACCAAAAAATAATACGCTTATCGTCACCAGCACTGGCGAGCCAGTCGCCTTGCGGGTGAAAAACCACGTCTCGAATATAAACCTCTTTACCATCTACTTTTAACTGGTGTCCTTGTAAACGTTTGATTAACCGGCCGCTGGCAACCTCAAATAAAACCACCGTGCTTTTTTCTCCAACGGCAGCCAGCAATTGGCCATTTGGACTGACCGCCACCGACTTCAATGCCGCACCGGCACCTTCATAGACCCGATTTGCAGTACCACCCATCATCTCAACAAACCGGGCTAACCCATTGCGGGCATGACGACGGGAATCGGCCATTTTATGATCCAAATCATAAGTTTGCTGCAAAATCGCTCTGGCCGCCTGATAGTCTTCTACTCCTCGGCGAGCCAATAAAGAGACATGTTTTAGCTGCGATTCAAATAAACTTTCGGTGCGAAGTTGTTCCATTTGTTTCACCTTGAGTTCGGCTTGAATGGCCTCATCTCTGGCTTGAACGGCCTGATTTTCGGCATGTATCGCCCACCGAAACCCGCCCGCTGATACCACCGTTAACAGGACTAAACCGGCAACCGTTGCCTGCCAAATAGATTTCAGTTGCCGCACCTTTCGCACCGATTCCTCAAAAAACGCTATCTGCACATCCGTCATATCCGCTTGATGACGCTGCTGAAAATCGGCCAAACGTTCTAAATTCAGTGACTGCCACAACAAACCGGCCGCTGATTTTTCACCCAGCTTGGTTTTCGCCGCCTCCCAACGCTTGACTGCCCTATCCAAACGCTGAGCAAACCGCAAATCGTCTCGACTGTTCTCTAACCAGTCCCGCAACACGACCCAATGTTCCAATAATGCTTCATGCGTCACTTCCGCCATTGCCCGCGCACCGACTTCAGATAACGTAATTAAACGCGCCTGGGTACCCGAAAAGTGGTGCAAAACCGCCGAGACTTGTGCCGACACTTCTCCTTTGGCCACCATATCGGCCACCGGTACCCGACGGCGCGTATCTCGACTCCCATCTCCCAGTCGCACCAATTTCAAAAAAGCCCGACGGGCAATTGATTGCTCAGCGTCCGACAGATGATCGTAAATTGTCTGCGCTTTTCGCGCTAACGCACCGCCTACGCCTCCGACTTTCGTTAACGTTTCAGCCGCTGATATCCCAACACGCATACCTTCCCAGATTTCCTTTAACGCAAATTGTAACAAAGGTAATATGCCTTCACGCCCTTTGCTTTGATCAATCAATAACGCAATTGTCGCATCATCCAACGGATGATTCGCCAGTTTTGCTGGCTCACGGATGGCTAACCGCAAATCGGCTTCATTCATCATCGGGACAATCACCGCCTGTTGGGCAATCACTTGATTCAAAACCGAATGTTGCTGTGTTTCGGCTAAAAAATCACTACGCAACGTCAAAATAATGGAAACATGCGCGGCCGAATCACTGACCACATTCAGCAGACTGTCAATAAAAATCTCACGATCTTTCGGCTCAATTTCATGATAAGTATAAATTTCCTCAAACTGATCAATCAAAATGACCAAATGCTGTTGATATTTATGATATATCTGTTCAATAATACGCTGCAAACCCTCACGGTGCATTTCTGCTGTCAATTGATGAGGTTTAGCCGTTGGCACACCGGTTACCAACGGTGCCAACGCCCTAGCCAAACTTTCAAATGGACACTTTTCGGGCTTAATCACGATAACTCGCAATTCTCCCAATTCACCACGATCACGTTGTTTTAAGGCGGGTATCAAACCGGCGCGTGCCACCGAGGATTTTCCGGAACCGGAGGGTCCTAAAATGGGTAATAGGCGCGGTAATGCGTCTCCATTGGCACGATGCAAATCGTGAAAGGTTTGCCAAAGTTTATCAATCAACTGCTCGCGCCCAAAAAAACGATTGGCTTCCTTTTCCCCAAACGCATCCAGTCCCAAATAAGGATTCGCCGGAAATTTTAAATCCTGCCAACTTGGTGAGTTCACGGTTGGATTTTGATAAATAACCGGCAACCAACAGGCACCCGGATATTCATCATCTAAGCCTTTTTCATGCAAACGTTCCCGTGCTTGGCGCACCGCTAAATAGGATGACTTGCCTTGAGAATACAGCTCAAGAAACAGTTTCAAAAACAATTGGGCAACGCGATCCGGTACTGGCTCTCGCATCACAATCACTTGTGGCATATTCAAATCGGCCAAATCTTCGGCCAAATTTAACCCGTCACACGAATTAAAAATCGCTAACTGTAGTCCATGCTCAATCGCTTTTCTTAAGCCATATTTTAATTGTTCAATGGTTAAACTCTCAGTGCGATTGATAAATAGTCGGCCTTTTTCACCTTGGCTAGAACTATGCCCAGCAAAAAACAGAATGTCCCAATTTTGCTCCCAAAGAATATCGCTGATATCGGCACGCTTCGGCTCGGAAAGAAATATCGGTTCGGCATCGTTGGCACGTAATTTTTCTAACGATTGGCGATCAGTGTCAACATCAATGCCGGTGCTATCGCCCAAAATGGCCAAGATTCTGACCACCGCGCTGTTCTTGATGGATTGTATCAAGCTTGGTTTTTCAAACACCGTTGCGCTGAGAGCAATTTCAGTTTTCAGATAAATATCAGCAAATAAATCCCATTCTTGCCACGGTAATTTTTTGAGTAGATTGTTTTCGGTTTGAATAATGACTTGGTGTTCGGTTTGTTTATCGCCAAACTCTTGGCTTAATATTTGTCGAAACGCTATAAAATCAGGATCATCCGAACGCAACCAGGTTTTAAACGTGGCGAGGAAGTCGGCGGCAGACTGGCGCGATTTTTCGAGCAGTTGTTTAGAACTAACGGCGGTGGATTTGCCTCTGGCACGCGAACTAAAAACTTTCTGAAGATTAAAATAGTCTGATTGCCAGCGTTGATAGCTTTCCGGGATGCCTTGAAAGTTGGCTACTGATTGCTTGTCATCGTCGGACAGCCTAGAATACTCATCTCTATCCGGCGGCAATTTGCCAACCAGGGTTCGTGTTCGATGATCCGGCTCGCCCTCTTCTCTGATTGATACGGTTACTTTAAATCCCTCTTGAAAATGACCCTCTTCAATTTTGAAAATAGCTAATTTTTTCATGTATGAAGCTCTTGCAAAACCCCAGGTTTCACCTCTTGCTCTTAACGTTCAACCCCTACGGGGTTGATATTGTTAAAAGAATAACCCCACTCGCCTCTTGCTTTCACCCAGGTGAAACCTGGGAC
>Ga0233403_10001165_pt1 | contig 12360 bp, 8 predicted proteins | sample Na_oxic_1_MG_FD_179866 | JGI IMG/M metagenome (GOLD analysis project Ga0233403, IMG submission 179866) | Seawater microbial communities from Saanich Inlet, British Columbia, Canada - Na_oxic_1_MG | ecosystem: Environmental > Aquatic > Marine > Inlet | place: Canada: British Columbia | collected...
TATTTGCCCCTTCTTTGTCAATGGGCACCCTGAAATCCTCAAACCCCGGCTCCTCGGCAATTTCCTCACCCACATCTTCCAGAATGAAAATAAAGTCCTCCCTGGGCAGACTGAGATTGTTGCCGCTGTTTATGGCCGCCTCAAGACCTTTGTGGAGAATGCCCGGAACCTTTTCCCGCTCCCTGAGTCCTCTCACATTTCTGACCATGTCGGGAATGTTGATTTCCATGGGGCAGACACTTTCGCACTTGGCGCACATGGTGCATATCCATGGCCATCTGGCCTCAATGACCTCATCTTCCAGCCCGATGGAAACCATGCGGACAAATTTTCTCGGATCAAAACCGTCTATGCCCGACACAGGGCATGAACTCGAACACATGCCGCATGTAATACAAAAATCCTGCGAAAAAGGCCATGGTCTGAAACACTCATGGTTCAGATGGTCTATTTCAACGACCTCACATATTTCTTCCATAATTTCAACCTTTCTTTCCTGTTTTCCAGTTTCTCACGCTGCCAGTATTTGTAAAATCCGGAGTACATAGCTTGCTCTGTGAGACAAATCATTTTCATAATCTTTCTTCTATCCAATTGCCAATCATATGTCAAGATAAAAAACAGTGATCTCAGAAACAAAATAAAATACAGAAAATACCTTTTTATTTTAAACAGATATCAGGAATTGTCATAAGCAGCGTGAAAATATGGCATGAAGTCAGCTGCAGTGAGCTTCAGCAAACTTCATCTCGTCCCATGCTTTGCGTGGGAATGCAGTTCGGACGCTTCGCGTCCTGTTCCGGTTCCGGGAGAACATTTTCATCCTGGCAGTTCGCCCCGGAATCAGCATGAATGGAAGAGACCTACGAGGTTTTAAAAACCTCGTAGGTCTTATTATATTATTATTTTGGATACCAGACTTGACAATCCTGTCAGAATCGGGTATGCGCAGGATTCATTGGCATTGGAATGGAAGAGACCTGCGAGGTTTTAAAAACCTCGCATGTCTTATTATTATGAAAAAGAGGATTCTGGACATGAAAACACTTATTCTGACAGAAAAGCCGTCTGTGGCCAAAGATTTTGCAGGAGCCCTGAAGGTAAGGGGAAACAGGGATGGCTATATGGAAAATGAGGATTATATCATCACATGGGCCGTGGGTCATCTGGTGGAACTGTTGGAGCCGGATGATTATGATGAGAAATGGAAAAAGTGGCGAATGGACACACTGCCCGTCATTCCTGACCAGTTCCGCTACAAACCCATTCCCAAAACAGAAAAGCAGCTTGGCATTATCCGAAAGCTGCTGACCCGGAAGGAAATTGAAAATATTGTCATTGCCACGGATGCGGGCCGGGAGGGAGAGGTGATTGCCCGAACCATTCTTCTGTTTTCGGAATTCAAAAATGCAGATAAGCTGAAACGCTTCTGGACCAGTCAGGCGCTGACTCCGGAGGTGGTTCGGGAAGGCATGGCCGAACTGAGTTCAGCATCGGAATACGACCGGCTGTGGCGGGCCGGGCAGTGCCGTCAGATTGCGGACTGGCTTGTGGGCATGAACGGTTCCCGGGCCGCTACCATCAGAATGAACGATCTCTTCACTGTGGGAAGAGTTCAGACCGCGGTGCTGGCCCTTCTGTCGGATCGCCGGCGGGAGCGGGAGAATTTCAAGCCGGAGCCTTACTGGATGCTGCGGGCCTGTTTTCTCAATGATGCGGGGACATGGTGGGGAATCTGGTTCAAACACGATGAGACCCGGTTTAAAACTGAGGAGGCCGCCAGCGAGGTGCGGGCCAAAATTCTTGAGCAGACCGGAAAAGTCCTGTCTGTCAAAAAACAGAAAAAGAAACAGCCCCCGCCGCCGCTTTATTCCCTGACGGAACTTCAGCAGGATGCGAACAAAAAATTCGGGTTTTCCGCGGAGCAGACCCTCAACACTGCCCAGGGACTGTATGAGACCAGAAAATGCCTTTCCTACCCACGGACAGATTCCAAAGTGCTTGGCACAAAGAATGTGGACATGGTCCGAAATCTGTTCAAAAAACTTTCAATGGCTTATGCCGTATATTTTGCAGATGCCGAGGAAAAGCTTGTCAGCAAATCCAACAAACGGGTGTTCAATGATGCCAAACTCACAGATCATCACGCGCTCATTCCCCTCGCACCGATTCCGAAAAATGCGAATCAGGATGAGACGAAGATTTACGGACTGGTGCTGAAACGCTTTGCAGCGGCCTTCCATCCTGATTGTGAGTATGAACAGACGGAAATCATCACCCAGGTTGAGAAGGAGAAGTTCCGCACCAAGGGAAAGCTCATACTCAAACCGGGCTGGCGCGTCGTGTATGAGATTGGTGAACAAAAGCAGAAAAAGGAGGAGCAGGACACTGAGGAGGTATCATCGGAAAATCTGCCGCCCCTTGCCAAAGGAGACCCCGCTGAAGTCAGAGAGGCCAAAATAGAGAAAAAGAAAACCACGCCGCCCCCCGAATACACAGAGGCTCTTTTGCTCAAGGACATGACCAACCCCGGGAGATATGTTTCCGAGGACGAATTCAAAAAGCTTTACAGGGGAGATGTGGGACTCGGAACTCAGGCCACCCGCGCCCAGATTATTGAGACCATTCTGTCCCGGGGATATGTGCTGAGAAAGAAAAAGCATATCATTGCCACGGACAAGGGCTGCCGTCTCATTGAGGTGCTGAGGCAGTTTGAAATCGCCGGTGTTCTGACCTCTCCTGAAGAAACCGCACGCTGGGAAATGCAGTTGAATCAGATTGCCCGGGGTGAATGCAGCGATGAGGATTTTATAAACAATATCAGAGCTTTTATTGAGCAGACCATAAGCGAGTTCAAAGCAAAACCTCTTTCCCTTTTCTCGCTTCCCCCTTCTCACTCGGGCACCTGTCCCAACTGTGGCGGGAAGATTATCAAAGGGAAAAGGGATTATGGCTGTTCCAACTGGCGAAAAGAGGACGGGGCCTGCCGCTTTGTCATCCGCAGCAATATCTCCGGACGGATGATAACGCCCCATATGATTTCAAAGCTTCTCTCCGAAAAAGAAGTCGGGCCACTAAGCGATTTTATCTCGGAAGATGGAAATCCCTTCTCCGCTATACTGAAGTTGATCAAAGTCGAAGACAAATGGGAGATTAGCACAGAACCTGTCGAAGCGAACGAGGCGAAATCGGAGACATCCTCAAAATCGGATGTTTTCGGGGAATGCCCGGTCTGTGGCGGAAACGTGATCGAAGGGCCCAAGGGGTATGGGTGTGCCAATTGGAAACATGGCGGAGGATGCCGTTTTATCATCTGGAAAACGGTTGCCAAAAGAGAGATTTCAGCAAAGACCGCAAAACAACTTCTTGAGAACGGCATGAGCGATCTGCTTTTCGGATTCACATCAAGAAAGGGGAATGCTTTTTCAGCCAAGTTGAAACTTGAGAACGACGATTCGGGAGTGCCCAGGACAGTGTTTGATTTTTCAGATGTGCCAAAAATGGGAAGTGAGACGTGAGAAGTGTCTGCAATCTCGTTACAAGACTCCGCCTCGTAACGCATGCGGTGAGACTCCGAAAAAACTGACCATTACGATGGCCCTGGTAATGGTTTGAAAACGCTGAATTCCGCTCCCTGTTGGGAATTGTGGCTATCGGGAATTGCCGCTCCGTTTCAGCACTCGGAAAATTCACAGAGACTTTAAAACAGCCTCACAGTTGGCGATATCGGTTCCAAAATGCTGCTACAACAAAAACGCAATCTTGTCTGTGGGATTGGCGCATATCTGCTTTCCGGTCTCATCTTTTTTTTCATACTGACCGGCCTTTATGTCTGGCTGATCCGTTATCTCAGCTCTGATTTCCTTCCTCGGCTTGCAGAGGATTCGGGAATTGAGGATTTCTCATGTGAAATCCGCAGAATCGGCCTGAGCGGCGCGGATGCCGGGCCTCTGCGAATCGGCAGGAGCGGGGATACAGGCATATCAGCGGGAAGCCTTCAGATTGACTATTCCCTGTGGGAACTCTCCAAAAAACACATCCGGAAAATATCCCTGAACGGCATGGAATTTCACTTTGAATTCAAAGATGGAAAATTCAGGGTCCAGGGATTTGATCCGGAAGCATTTCTTTCCCGCAACCGCTCGGAAAACGCATCAGACAGCCCGCCCTCTGTTTCCATCGGAGGCTTTGAAGTCCGTAATGCCAGCCTGATCTGCCAATGGGGGGAAAAATATTTCCGACTTCCCTTTGAACTCGACGTTGTTCCTGAAAACGGAAACTGGGACACACTTGCAAGCACCCTGCGAATTTATCCCCGGGGGCAGGAAATGCGTTTTGCAGTGAGTGCTTTCCTGCGCCGGAAGAAAATTCATCTGGAATTTGAGGCACAGCCCCTTGTCCTTGAACGCTTTGCTGATTTTGCAGGGCAAATACCGGGGCTTGTCCTGTCCGGAAAACTGAATGCCGGAGGAAATGCGGATTTTCAGACAAACCCCTTTGCGCTCACTTCCCTTTCCCTGTCCTGGGAATTTCATAATGAGGCAAGTGCCCTGGGGAATTTCAGATTAAAAGAAAATACTCCGATTTCCGGCGAATTGCAAACTGCTGAAAATCCGGGGCAACTGAAAATCCGGGTGTCCTCCGTTCCTTTGAAATTCCCCGTGCCCCTGCTGCTCTCCGATATAAACAGCCATGTGAAACTCACACCGGATGCTCTGGAAGGCGGGGGGGATTTCAAGCTGGGGTTGGAAAACGATCTTATGAAAACAGAGGCGCATGAGAAAGAGGCTGTGCCGGGGAATACTTATAAGATCGTCGCTCCGCTCCGGGCATATGGAAACTTTTTTGCAGATGTCCGGAAAACCGGAGAATGGGAGTTCGGACTTACCGCATTGGACAGATCTGTTTCCAATCCGAAATACTTTGAATTGAAAACAGATACTCTGAATATCGTCTCAAAGGTTCCCGTACTGGATATTTCCGCAAAAGGCGGACACGGAAAAGGTTTTGCTGATTATGGTCTGGGTGTCTCCGATATCAGACTGCATACCGCATCTGCAAAAATAGGCATATCCTCTGCCTCTCTCAGAGGCAGGGCAAATTTTGGCGGAGATTTCCGAACCTGGGCCACGCTCAAAATTTCAGGGGGCGGAATCAGCGCGTCAGATTTCAGTGTCGGGGGCATTCAGGGAAATATTCCTCTGAAATGGCCCTGCAAGGATGCCGCTGCTCCGGGAAAGTTTTCCGCAAAAAAAATGAAATGGGGCCATATGAATCTGGGTTCTCTCAGGGGAAGCATCAGGCAGAAAGCAGCAGACTTTGTTTTTCAGGCAAAACACAGAAGCAGGCTGATTCCCGGACTCGTACTGAATATCAGCGGAAATGGCAAAAACATGGATTTTTCAAGCTCGCCGTATGAAATTCCGGGAGATATTGATCTTGGAAAATTTGCCCCGTCTGTCCGGGGCATCAGAGTGAGCGGTGATCTGGCCATAGGGGGACATGTGATTTTCGGGGAGGGCGGGACTCGGATTGCGGTGAATTCGGAACTGAGCAGGGCATCGCTCCGTTTCGAGGAAAAAGATATGTCCGCAGAAGGCATTCATCTCCGTTTCTCCATGCCCGATCTTCCGCTCATACGCAGCGCACCCCGTCAGCATCTCAGCTTTGAAAAGGCTTCTCTGAGGGGCCTGACGCTGACAGATGGGAACATGGATTTCCAACTGGAACAGGACGGCTCTTTTTTTATTGAAAAAAGCAGTTTCAGATGGTGCAAAGGCAATGTGCATTTTCAGGCATTGCGGATTTCTCCGGAAATTGAAGACTACGATGTCGTACTGTACTGCGACCGTCTGGATCTTGCCATGATTCTCGAACAGCTCGGCGCGGGAAAGGCCGAGGGGGATGGAAGTCTCAACGGCAAGATTCCCGTATATTTCAAAGAGGGAAAAATCATATTTGACGATGCCTTTCTGTATAGCACTCCCGGGGAGGGCGGAACCATTCATGTGATCAACACGGATATCCTCACCGCTGGCATTCCTCCCGGCACACCCGAGCACACCTATGTTAATCTGGCAAGGGAGGCGCTGAGGGATTTCAATTACAAATGGGTCACGCTCAGGCTGTCCACGCGGGGAGAAGAACTGGAGGTGAAACTGAAGTTCGACGGCAAGCCTGCCAAGCCTCTGCCCTTTGTGTATAAGAAAGAGGTCCGCGGATTTGCCAGAGTCGAAGCCGGAACAGAGTTGTCAAATTTTCAGGGAATGCGTCTGGATTTGAACATGAAGTTGCCTCTTGACAAAATGCTGAAATACAGAACCATATATGATATGATGGAGTGAGGAGTGGGAAGTGGGAAGTGGGAAGTGGGAAGTGGGAAGTGGGAAGTGGGGAGTGGGAAGTGGGGAGTGGGGAGTGGGGAGTGGGGAGTGGGGAGTGGGGAGTGGGGAGTGGGGAGTGGGGTTCACAGCCTCCCTGAAAAGCGTTATAATCAGAAACTTTTTAACACGGAAACATCAAAGGAAAGGATAAGATCAAATGCTCAATCGTATCAGAGAGATCATTTTCAACAAATACGTCTGGCTGCTGTTCTTCCCGCTGCTCGGAGCCTGGCTCCTGCTGACGCTGCGGCTGGAGACGCGGACGAATTTTGCCACATATCGGCAGATGCAGTCGGTGAAGCGGATATGGGGCGGAAATCTGGAGCAGCCCATGCCCTCTGTGCGCTACAAAGGCTTTGGCTCGGATGTGTCCGCACTGAGCGAGGGTAAGATTCACGCATCGGACATATCCGTGAAACTTGAGGTGGACTATCGGAAAAAAGGACTGGTCTATTATACCGGATACAATGCCGATTTTGCCGGAAAATATTCGGTGCTGAATCCCAAGAGCGAAAAAATTTATCTGTCCTTCATCTTTCCCTATCCTGTGAAGCAGGGAGAGGGAATGCTCCGGGATGTGAAACTTCTGGTGAACGACAAGGAGGATGCTGAAAACACCGAATATCAGCAGAACCTCATTTTGTGGACAGGACTTCTGGAGCCTGCGGGAACCCTTGAAATGTCGGTTCAGTACGCCGGAAGGGGGCTGAATCATTTTATTTACGGCTTCAGACCCGGAAGACAGATCAACCGGTTCAGAATGGAAATTGCCGTGATCGGGGCCGCAAATGTGGATTATCCTGTTTCCACCATGACTCCCACGGAAACAAAGTATATGAATAAGGGCAAAACCCTGATTTGGGAACTGGACAGTGTGCTGACGCAACTGAACATCGGAGTGGCACTGCCCGACAGAATCAACATCGCCAAACAGATTTCCGTGATGGCGCGCCGCGCCCCGGTTTTCTTTCTCATGTTCCTCGTGTCACTGCTTGCGGTTTTTTCCATGAGCGGATATCCGCCGAATTTCATCCGGATTGCGATCATCAGCATTGCCTATTTTCTTTTCTATCCCCTGTTCGCATATCTTTCGGTGTATATGAATGTTGTCATCTCCTTTATCATATCTTTCGGGGTCATGGGGTTTCTGATATTCAATTATACCAGAATTACTTACAGTTTCAAAAATGCTGCCGCAATTTTCACAGCATATGCCTTTTATCTCGGCATCACATCTGTTGCGGCTCTGCTGCCGGCTTACACCGGCCTGATTCTGGTCATTGAGGGTGTGGTGCTGCTGGCAGTTGTCATGCAGGTGTTATCGCAGCACAGGGATATTAAAATCAGCGAACTGTTCCGGGGAACGGATACGGGAAAGGCAAAATCAGATGAATAACAGACTCTCATTCCGAATATTTATGGCTGCCGCGGTCACTTTGGCATTTTTTGGCGCATGGTGTCATTATCCGCCGGCATTTGCAGAGGAAGTCACCCTCCCGAAAATCGAATCAGGAAAGGTGGTTCTCACATGGGCGGAATTGAAGCTTCTGCTTGAAGAACTGGAGGAACTCAAACGGGCCAAGGCGCTGGAGGAGGAAGCCGAAAAGAAGGCCGAGGAAAAAAAAGAGGAACTGCCGCCTGCGGAATATTCCATTGCGGAGGCTGAGTATAAGGGAACAGTCAGAGGAGAAACAGCTCGGTTTGAAGCGGATTTCTCCGTGCTTGTGTTGAAAAAGGGCTGGGTGACGATTCCCTTTTTTCCAAATGACGTGGGCATTGAGACGCTGAACACCGCTTCAGCGGAAAACCCGCCTGAAACAGTCTCCCATGCTTGGGAGAACAGAGACTCAGCCCAGTTCGTGAGAGGTGCTGATGGCTATTCTCTTATCGCAAAGGGGCCGGGTTCTTTTTCCATTCAGGCGATATTTCACATACCTGTCCGAATTGAGAATCTTGTACGCACCCTGAGCTTTCTTCCCCCGCGCGCTGTGATCAACCGGATGATGATTCAGTTTTCCGATAAAGGTGTCTACCTGACTCAGACAAGCCCCGCGGGCCGGCTTACGCGAAAGGAGGATGCCACTGCATTTGAAGCAGTGCTGAGTGAACGGGACACCCTGAAACTGAGTTGGAAAATAGAAAAAGACGCGGGCATCACCCGGAAAAAACAGGCTGTGCTTCATTCCCTCGTATCTGTTGACAAATCGGCTGTTTCAGTGTTTGCCAGAGTTCTGCTCAGGCATGTGGCATCTCTGGATCAGACCGGGTTTCATCTGCCCCCAAATGCGGAAATCATCAATGTGACAAGCCCGGTGATTGAAAAGTGGCATGTGGAACATACGGAAAAATCCCAGATTGTCAGGCTTACGGGGCAGACGGATCGCCATACAGCGGCTGAAATTTCGCTGTCCTACCGCATACGCCTCCCGTCACTGCCCGCCAAAGTTGATGTGCCAATGCTGGAAGTCCGTGATGTTGACACGCTGGAGGGGTTTGCAGGTGTTGAAATCATCGGAAATCTTGAAGTCATGTCCCAAGGTGTCAGCAAGGGGATACGGATTCCCGCGAAAAATCTTCCCAAAGCCTTATGGAACAGCGCTTCAAGTCCTCTGCTGTACGGGTACGAGTTTCATGTCAACGGATTCAGTCCCATGCTGAATATCAGAAGCTACAGCGAAATTCAGACGGTGATGGCGAATGTGGATATCGTGGACTGCGTGACGCACAGAACACTGGCAGGCAAAAGTGTCACCCGCATTCGCTACTTTATCCGAAACAACGACCGGCAGTTTCTCACCCTGACCCTTCCGGAGAAATCCCGCATCTGGCAGGCATTTCTGGATGGCAAGCCGGTGAAACCCGCTCGGAAGGAAACCGGGGAAATCCTCATTCCCATGAAGAAATCGCCGTCCCGGGGTGAGGAACTCAGCTCTTTTCTCATTGAAATCGGATACATCAGCGATGTGAGCAAACTGACCCTGAAAGGTGATATCATCAACAGACTGCCCGAAATTGACATTCCGGTGAATTATCTGAGATGGCGTTTGTATCTCCCGGAATATTATGGCTACACGAAATTCGAAGGGCCGATGAAACAGGTCAGCCAGTTTTCAAATGTTGCGGATTCGCAAAATTCCCGTTTCGGAAAACCCCTGATAGACATTCCGACCCGTGGACAGCAGTTTCTCTTTGAAAAATTCCTGATTGTTGACGAAACGCCTTATATCAGGGGGAAATACGGCCAGTATCTCGGAGACGATATTTTTCTCTCCCTGCAACCTCAGCCTCAGCAATTTCAGTTCAAGCCCCAGACAGAGCAGAGAAGCAACAAAAACAAATCGGATATGCTCAGACAGCAGCAGGTCATTCCGAATTGGTATAAGTAAGCAGATGGTTGTCAGTTGTTTGTGAATTGACAACTGACAACCAACAATCAGCAACAACAACAAACAGTCAGCGACAGACAAACCATGAAAAAAGAACTTGGCAAAATACTTTGTGAGAAGTCGTTCAAGTACAGCCCGGAGCCGGTGTTCAAGCTGGTATCGGGCCGGATGAGCAGTTTTTATGTGAATTGCAAACCCACCACTCTCAGTCCGAGAGGTTTGTATCTGACCGGGCATCTGGTGTTCGAGGCTCTGAAAGATGCGGATGTCAGCGGCGTGGGAGGTCTTACTTTCGGTGCGGATCCCATTGCAGTGGCCGCGGCTTTTGCCTCTGAACTGAAGGGACAGCCCGTGAAAGCTTTCTCCATTCGCAAGACTCAGAAAGATCATGGCATTGTGAAATGGATTGAGGGCGACATGGCTCCGGGAGAGCGGGTCTGCATCATTGACGATGTGGCGACCACCGGCGGCTCCACCATCAGGGCCATCGAACGGGCGCGCAGCGAAGGCTTGGAAGTTGTGAAAGCCGTGATTCTGGTGGATCGACAGGAGGGGGGCGTGGAAAACATCCGTGAGCATGTGCCGGATGTCACAGCAATCATCACGCGGGATGAACTGCTCAGGGAAATCGGCGGGAAACTGTAAACTCAAGTTTAGCACCCCTATATCGGTGTGGAACCTTTCAGTGTGTCAGTGAGAATATCGGTACAGGTCTGAAAGTCCCCCCCGTGGTTATGCCCGGAGACATAACTGCTCAGGTCTCGCACCCGTAAACTGACACAGCCGGGTTTCTTTCCTCCAGAATCTCTCGCAAAGACACAGAGACGCAAAGACACAGAGACGCAAAGAACAAAATTCCGCCCGGAACTGTTCCGGCTCCTCTGTGCCTTTTCCCCGCTCCTCTGCCGGAGATATGTAGAAAGATTGGCCCTCATATCTGGTTTCACCATTACCAGATGGCTACCGACCTGACCGATCTTTTTCCATCCTGCTTTTTTAAACGCCTTTACCGCCTGCTTTCCTGAAATGTTTCCGAGTTTTCCCATGATAAATATCAGACCGCTACCATAATAGACTGCATATTATTTTTGATCTTCAGTTCAGAGACCGCTTTCTGATCTTCAGCCCACAGCCATGCTGTTATGGCTTCTTTTACATTTTCAATGGCCTCTGTTTCATCTTTCCCCTGGGACACACATCCGGGAAATACCTGCTCTGTCTGCTCATCAATCATGTAAACCACGCGATAATTTCCAACTTGATAGCGATAGCAACCAGCCAATTTCCCTTTAAGTGATTTGATATTAGGATGCAGATTAGGATTCGTTTTAAGTTGTTCAAAACAACGGTCTAATCGCCGTTGCAGTTTGGCTGTGGCATCTTCAAAAAACGCTTTTGCCTGGTCACTCAAACTGAGACTTACACATCAATATTTCCTTTTAAGTTGTTCAAGAGGAGTTACTCGCCCTTCGGCAATATCTCTTTTTCCTCTCTCAAAAGATTCGATAAAACCCGGGATGTCCAGTAATTCTTGTGTGGCATCCTTGCTTTCCTTATCAGCCAGATAAGCCAGAAACTCGGCAACAATGTTCAGCCGTTCCAGTGACAATTGGCTAATATATTGATCAATTGTCTGACGAACATCAATGGAATTCATAGAAGTTCCTCCTTTTCATGTTGACGCTTTCTCTTAAATTTTCAATACAAGGATTGGCTATAAGAAAAGAATTAAAAAATCCCCTTTTTATAAAAAATCCTTGCAGTTATAATTAAAATCCGTAAAATCCGTAAAATCCGTATCATCAGCGTGAATCTGCGGTTCGGAGCATCCCTCCGCCTCGGAATAAATTCCGAGGCTGAAAGCCCAAGCCGGCTGAAGCCGGCTGCCGTAACAGTGCGCTTCAGCGTACTTGAGCTATCAGCCGGGGGATTTATCCCTCGGCGACAGCGCACTTGAGCTCTCACCCGGGGAATTCATCCCCGGCGACCAAATCCGTGAAATCCGTATCATCAGCGTGAATCTGAGGTTCAAAGTTTTGCCTTCACCTGTTCCAGACGGCGGAAATTAATTTCCTCCACAAAATCGCCAAGAAGCCCGGTTTTGCCTTAACCCGCTCAAGAAGGCGGGCATTCTTCTCGGCATCTGGATGACCGATATATCGCTCATAATCAACGCTGATTTGCATCAGGGCAGTGGCTTGGGCATAGTTGCCTTGTTCTTCATATATAATCCCCATATTCCATGAGAAGGTGGCTTCGCTGCTTTTATCGCCGATCTTCCGGGCAATCTCCAACGCCTGTTCGTAAAATTCGATAGCCTTGGGAAACTCGCCTAAAGACAGATAGGCATTCCCCAAATTGCCGAGCAACTTGCCTTCACTGCTTTTATCGCCGATCTTCCGGGCAATCTCCAACGCCTTTTCGTAAAATTCAATGGCCCGGGGAAACTCGCCTAAAGACAGATAGGCATTCCCCAAATTGCCGAGATGGTTGCCTTCGCTGCTTTTATCGCCGATATTCCGGGCAATCTCCAACGCCTTTTCGTAAAATTCAATAGCCCGCTGAAACTCGCCTAAAGACAGATAGGCATT
>Ga0233403_10001166_pt1 | contig 12359 bp, 12 predicted proteins | sample Na_oxic_1_MG_FD_179866 | JGI IMG/M metagenome (GOLD analysis project Ga0233403, IMG submission 179866) | Seawater microbial communities from Saanich Inlet, British Columbia, Canada - Na_oxic_1_MG | ecosystem: Environmental > Aquatic > Marine > Inlet | place: Canada: British Columbia | collected...
TTGAGCCAAAATGGAAAGTGGGGGCTGACGGGGGCGTAGAGTAGTCTGCCATAGCTGGGGGCGCGGTAAATGGCTTGATGATTCCAGATTTCAGCTTGCACGGGCGCGAAAAATCGCGACAAACGGGGCTGATGATCATGCAATAGGGCGGCGACGGTATCGCCTTGTTCAACTTGTGCCGGCATTAAATCAGCCAAAAAGTTTTCGATACCGCCTGCGAAGGGTGGAAAAAATTTACCAATGTGGAGAACTTTGGGCATTTCGCTTTTTTGAAACCTGTCAGGTCTGTCGTTTCCAGTACTCAGTATAATTATTTTGGTGGCCATTTACCCGCCGCCGCTAAACGATTGATTAAAACGTATTTAGGTACCCAAATTAACATATCATCAAATTGGTTTTCTACATACACGTCTTGAATATAATTATTTTTAGTTATACTTTCTATACCTTGCTCGGGTTGTGCATTTTTACCGCAAGAGAAAATAATGGCCACGATATTGGAATTAAATGAAGGGTCATCATGAACATTCAATAGATTATCTTGCCTATCTTTTACTTCCAATTGCTCTTTTGTACTACCAACTAATAGTTGTGGTGTACTAAATGGAGGAGTGAAAATACCATTGCTATTACTGAACCACCCATCCACTCGATAACGAAACGGGTTCCCCCACCCATCATAATATTCACCTACTCCCAAAGTAGCCCAAGGTAAATAGCCATCAGAATTATCATAAGTATCACAGATGGGTCCATCTGTACTTGTTGTACTTGGTATTCTGTCTGCTTCTTCACCAGAAATATCTTTCGCTGGACAGGGCAAATATCCATTATTAACGGCAAAATTTAATAACGCTTCTTTTATTTCTTCTAAACGTTGTTGAGTGAGTTCGATTTTGGTTTGACGATAATATTCTTTCACCGGAATTAATAAACTGCCTATCAGGCCAGTGATAATAACGAGTACCACTGCAATTTCTATTAGAGTAAAACCGGGCTGCTTTTTCATTGGAGGAGTCCTTAATGTTTTATGGTGCCCATTGCCATTTTCCAACGGTTACCAGACGATTGACGACAATGTTTTCAGGTAGCCAAATTAATATATCATCAAAATGCCTTGTTACATCAGGATCCTCTACATAGTCCCCTTGAGAATAAAACCTATCAGAATCATCATTATTTTTATCGCCTTTTGCATTTTTACCCTTAGAAAAAATAATGGCTGAGTAACCATCATTGTCTGGTAGCTCAATTAAAATGCTCTCTGAATGCGCATTTTTCACAACTAATTTGTGGTAATCTGGATTAAACACACCAGAATTGTAATGAACTCGATAGCGAAATGAATTTCCCCACGCATCATATTTTTCTACCCCTAAACTTGCCCAAGGTAATTCACCTTCCTCATAGCTTTCTGAGGAATTTGCTACACCAGTTCCAGATAAGTCGGGTTCAGGTAAACGCCCATGAAGAACAGCAAACCCTAACAACGCTTCTTTAATTTCCTCTAAATATTGTCTCGTTTCGACAATTTTTTTTTGATCAATCTGCCCGGGCAGTGGAATTAATAGACTGCGCATGAGAAGACCGACAATTACTAAAACCATTGCCATTTCAATTAGGTTAAAACCGAAGGACTTTTTCATTGCTTGATTAAATTCATTAAATTCATTTAAGGATCAGGCGGCCATCTTTTAGCCGTCGTTAAACGATTCATCAACGTGTTTCTGGATAACCAAGTTAAAATGTCATCAAAGTTATTTGGATCATCGATTGGAAGATTAGGCATATAAACAGAACCATCGTGAACATAAGTCGCATCATTTGCAGCAGTCAATTTATTTCCATTATCTGCTTTTTGGTTTTTGCCATAAGAAAAAATAATTGCCACTACGCGAGAGTCTCCAGCAGCAGTTGTCCAATCAATGTCATCTCGTCTGTTTCTCACTCTTAATCCGCTATCAATATCTGTTGGATCAATGCCTGTCATTAGGTTAAAAGCGGCTTCCGTTCTATAGCGAAAAGGCTTTCCCCATACATCATACCTCCCGACTCCTAAATCTTTCCAAGGTAAATCGCCTTCAAGACCACAAGGAGGATCCTCTTCACCATCATCATTTTGATCTGCACAAGGCAAACGCCCATTACGCACTGCAAACCCCAACAACGCATCTTTAATTTCTTCCAACGTTTTCTGAGTTGACTTGAGATATTGTTGATCTTTCTTTGCGGAAATTGGGATTAATAAGTATCCCATTAGAAAGCTAATAATTATCAATACGATAGCTAGTTCGATTAGGCTAAAACCGTCAGAAAATGTATTTTTCACGGCAAACTCCTTTTCTCTATTTCTCTGAAAACTCTTTAATTGGAGTACAAAGCTTTAGCTTTGTCAAGCAACGCACATGAAGCTTTGCACTCTACCAGAAGTCAAGGATTGACGCAAGAAATTTCTCCGGAACTTTCAATGTCACCAATTCCACAAACCGCATCATTAAAATCATCTGTCGCCCATTGGCTAATGAAATTCCTACTCAATGGTATGTTGTCTGGTTCTAAATAATTATTTATATTTTTCTTTTCTTCAGGCGATGTACGTTTTTGTTCTAGTGAAGGTAATTTCAATTTCCTTCCGGCAACCATCACAACTAGACTCTGTTTTCTTGTTGAATTGATAGTTAACTGGTTTGAAGGCAGATTTCCGTTATTGACTGGACATTCTGATATCCTGCTCGGAGTCGCAATTATTCGGGACAGAGTACATAGTGTTTCTCTAGAATTGTTCTTTACCCAGATATAAGTTGTTGCTGATGGTTCATGATATTCATCCACCGCAAAAAATACTTCTTCACGCCATTTTTCCCACCATCCCCATTCGTGGTTATCTAAGCCATTTTCTGTACCATAATCTCTCTTTAAACAAAGTTCACCGTTCAAAGTTGCCCAATTAAGAGACATCTCATTATCACTATTTTGAGAATTAGTAAGGATATCAGGAATTCTACCAAAACGCATATTCGTCCTGTCGGGATAATCTGCTGTGGGAGCTACAGGAAGAGAATCTAGCTTAGAAGCCCAAGGATATTTCTTAATAGTGGTAAGAGGTTCTACACAGTCTAAATTACAATTGTCACATTCGTTTTGGCGAGCAGTATTCTCAAGTGTACATTCTGATTGACAAGTGGTACATTCTGGGCTAGCAGTTGCACATTCTGATTGACACTTTGAGTTACAATCTAATGGCTGACAGACGATTTTTTTACCACATTGTACTCCACATTCTACAATCTCTGTGCTATGCTGGGTATTATAATCAGCAATTTGTGTCGCATATATTGTTTCATACGCAGTTATTTCTGTTGCATACTGACTTAGAATCTTTCTGGTATACTGTTTGCCATATTCTTCTAGGCACTGTGCAACCTGTTTTGCTATCCAATAATTCATGCGTTCATACACAGGCTTAAAGTCTTTAGGCGTGATTAGCATTAAGGTATCATTGAAAACAACTTTAACTTTATCAACTTTTCCTTCTGCATCTTGTTGTTTTGTGAGGGGCGCTTGAATGAATGTTGATGGTAGAGTGTCAATAGCCGTCGCGTTGTTAATTTCAATTTGAATTCCGTTTTCATCTTTTTTAAAATAATCAAGATAATCAGCAATTTGCGCATTTTCACCACAAATAGTAGTGTTACCAGTGGTGTCGCGTTTTTGAATGTCCTCATTCTCACCAATAACTGCTTTGCCGGGAGCAAAGATAATCGCAATGGCTTGATCTTCATAGCCTGCAATTGCCACATCATCTGCATTTTGAACGATAAACAATCCGTCAGTATCGTTGGTTATTAATGGGGGGTCTTTTTTTGGTTTGTTCTTATAAGTACCAGAGACGGCATACCACAAACATTCACCGCTGCCATCACGCAAAGGCGGCAAGCCCAAGGTGCGCCAAGGAAAACGTCCTATCACGCTTTCACCTGCGTTGCCACAGACGGAGTTCGCACTGCCTTTACCATTATAATCAGGACACGGCAAAAATCCTTGTTGGATTTCGTGTACAGAATGCGTTTCCGCATAAGTCGCCGCATACCCAATCAAAGCCTCCTTCGCTTGAGCCAAAGCCTGCGCCGTCTGTGCTTGGTTTTCAAGCATAATGCTGGTGCGATTGTTGAGCCGAGATAATAAAATTGCCGTCGCACCTAACAAAAAAATCGTTAAGAACATAATTAGGGCAATTCCTGATTGTGTCTTGTCAGGTTTATGCATGATAGTTTTACCTCATCAGGGTTTTCTTGAGCCGGTTCAAATTTTTCTTGTACCCTCTTATCCCGTGTGTTGAGCGTTTGCCCCGGTTTTAAAAAACAGCGTTGCTGGGCTTTGGATAAAAAAATAGGTACGGTTATACCCTGCATTTTATCTAACTCAACAATAAAACCTTGCTGGACTAACTCATTACTGTCATTGAACCACACTATTGCTGGTCCTTGACTGCGTGTCACTAAGCCATTGAAGGTTATGAGCGGTGGTGGTTCCGGTTCCAATGCTCCTTTTTCCGGTCCTCCTGCATCAGTCGGAGGAGGAACGGTAATTTTAGGGGGACGTCCTGCGTCAAGCACTCCGCGTTCTTTATGGGTGGTAAACAAACGCTCTAAATTTGCCGCATAAGCGAACGGATAAAAACTGACCCCCCATAAGAATATCAGTATATAGACGTTCAGAAAAATGTTTGGAGTCAAACCTCCGAGGTTTTGGAAACCTCGGAGGTTTTTGGCCAAAATCTTTATCTGAAATACTATAGTTGATAGAATAGACCTTGTCATTTTGTTTCTATCCTAGAAGTATACCAATTTAAAACACAATTCGCATTAATATAGGGTTTAGAACTATCCGTTTCATCAATATCATTGGCGCTGTTCCGCTTCAGATCACATTTTTTGAAATTGAATAAGCCCGCAAATTGACGATTATGTCTTTCTATATTTTTAATTAATTTTAGCAGATCGCCTTCATGTAATAGCCCTAAATCTAAAAAATTGATGGAGGTTTCGTAAACTTTAAATTGCTCTTCTATCACAATATGAGGAAAAGAGTAACGTGTTTTTTCTAACACCTGAAGTTCTTGTGAAAACAGGGGCTGTTTTTCGAGGATATTATACAGGTCATTTCGTATTTCCGCACGTTGTTCGTCTAAGTTGACCGTCATATTTGAAAAAAATCCCTCTTTTTTCAATAGCTTAAACCTACGTTGGTAGAAATTAAAATTTTTTGACTTTTCTAAGGCTTCTTGAGTCCGTGCATATTCACCGTCTATTTTACCAAACTCATCATTTTTTTCTTCTCCCCATTTAGCAGTCGTATTGTAATATTGATAACTGCCGAAGATCATAATCAGACACACAATGAGACTTAAACTCAAGGCAATCAAGGCACCGAGCAATGCGGACCATTCTATGGTAAATGTTTTAGGTTTCATATCAGTGATTTATAATGGAGTCCAAAGCTTTAGCTTTAGGAAAAGATGTGAGTGAAAATATTTAAAACTCTTTAAAATCAATGATTTATAATGGAGTCCAAAGCTTTAGCTTTAGGAAAATAAGCGAAAATATTTAAAACTCTTTAAAATCAATGATTTATAATGGAGTCCAAAGCTTTAGGAAAACCAGTAAAAGCTGAAGCTTTGAACTCCAACAGACATCTAAAAGCTGAAGCTTTAAACTCCAATAGACTTCTCAAAGCTGAAGCTTTGAACTCCAATAGACTTCTCAAAGCTGAAGCTTTGAACTCCAACAGACTTCTTCTGTCGATCAGACTTGGCTTGGGCACCAGAAAAATTGAATTACCGATCACTGAAGTCGTGTTTAATTAAAATATCTACAATAAAAGGCGCGTTGCCTGCTTTATCGAATGAATCCATTTTCCCGCCTTGGAGTATATTTTCAGGATTATAGGGTTTAACTAAAATATTAACTTTCCAAACATCATCTTGCTGACGCACCTTCTTGATAAATTTATTAAAGGTGTGTAAAGCTTTTGGATAATTGCCATCAAAAGGATTCATTTTACTATGAATTTTACCAGATAACCTCATGCCTTCAATAAAATTTTTAGACGAGTCTAATTCTAATTTATCTAAAGCTTTTTTTGAATTGCTCTTATCGTTATTTTTTCCATCAATTTTATTAGCGGCAGAGCCGAAAATTTCTGCTTGTGAATAACCAATTCCCCATTCAAGTTGTTCAAGAAATAAATCGGGATGCTGTTTTAATAAACGACTCAGTTTTTCCAATGCGAGCCGTGGCGAAATATGCTGTGCTTTGATATGAAAACCAGCATCAACGATATTACGAAAAAATAAAATATTTTGAAGAGGCAAATTCTTAGGTATTTCTTTTTGTAATTCTATAAGTTGAGTTTTACGCTTTCTAATCTCTTCAGCCGTTTCTTGCCCACTGTTTTTGAGGGCAGTTGCGTCATTCAAAAGAATCGCACTGCCAGTCGCAGCAGCTGATAATAAAAGGATTGAAGTGACATAAGAAGTCATACGGAATATGCGATAAAAAAAATAACGTCTTTCCACAGTGCTGGCATAATGATTTTTTGTGAACCAGCGTTGTGATAACTGAAAGGCGACGAAATCACGCAAATATAATATCTTGTCAGCATCCGTTTCTATTCCCATTTCAAGTGCTAAATCGCGGCTGTCTAAAACATGTATATCAAGTGCCGATGAATCTTCGTTTAAAGACTGCTTGAAAACGTTGCATGTCGGTGTATCCGTCAAAATAACTACCGATAAGAGTTCACTCTCCGACAACATCTGCTCATTTTCTAAATAATGTTGTGTTGTATTGATTTGGTTTAAAATTTCTTCCGTACATTCTTGAATATCGGATATATTTAAAGGAATCAAACGACTGAATTGTAATTTTTGATTGATAAAAAAACTTTGGCGCAACCCTGCTGCTTGATCTGACTGTGGTGTACATGTCACTAATAATGTATAAGGTGCTTGGGGTAAGCTTTTAAGTAAATACTGACTTAATAAAGGTAGGGAATAAATGCCTGCCAACGGCACCTTTTGTGCTTGGCTCAAGTTCAGCCAAGGTTGTAAAAAACTTGGGTCATTAAGTGCCATAAATAACACACTATCATCTCTTCGCCCTTTTTTTTCGCGCCCTTGCACTATGCCATAAGTATAAGTGGTTCCTTCAAACAATCGCTTCATTCTATGCGCCATTAAATCGTGGCGATCTTTACCCAATACATGTGGCAGAGTAGTCGCTTGATACGTTTCTTGGGTGGTATTGACTAGCCAGTATAAGGATATTTTAGGATGGCGACTTAAATATTTGGCAAATTCCGTTTTCCCGTTGCTAAGTATTTGAAAATGTTGGATTTCTACTAATTTTTTCGCTTTGAACCGAAACGCCTGTAGTTCATGATCAGACAAATAGAGAAAGTGTTTTTCCATGGTATTTTTTTTGAATTAGAGTTCTTTTCTGATAAATTTAATTTGCCTATTGCCTATTTTTGCCTATTTTTTTGTCTGAATCAGAATTTTCAGAATTTTAGAATTTTCAGAATCAAACCTAAAATCATTCTGAATCAGAATTTTCAGAATTTTCAGAATCAAACCTAAAATCATTAATTTGGGTCCGATTATAATTAAGTAATTGATTTTATTATATTTATAAATTTCCGTCATTTAAAAAAAACCTAAAAATCAATCCGTTATTTTTTACTTCCAACAATTCAGTATTTATTAAGTATTTATTCTGAAAATTCTAAAATTCTGAGAATTCTGATTCAGACAAGAAAAGGGTGAAAATTTCGGGGCAGAATTTATGCGGGAACAGGTTTGCAAGCTGTTCCCAAACGTTTCGGTAAAGAAAATCCGTTTATTCCCCTAATCCGTTGTACTTAATAGAAAGAATTAATATAAATAGAAATTGGCATCATTGCAAAACCTGCTGGTACAACAATGGCAAATAATAACCCCAGTTTTTGAATCAGCGGCGTATATTTTTTATGATAAAGCCCAAAGGTTTGAAAAGCACTTTCAAATCCATGTACCAAATGAAAACCTAAAAATACCATTGCGACAAGATATAGAATGCCAAACCACCACTCTTGTATAAAAACGGTTTGCATAAGCCAGTACATATCTTTATAGTCTGTACCTGCTGCCAACGGAATTTCCGTATCAAACTTATATTGGAACCAAAAGTTATATAAGTGTATCAGCAAAAAAATTAACACGACTGAGCCGACAAAACCCATATTGCGTGAAAACCACGAACTATTCGCTTCAGGATGATTATAATAATAAGGTTGAGGGCGTGTTTTTTTGTTATGGCGGGTGAGTATCCAAGCGGTGTAAATATGTAATACAAAGCCCAAAACTAAAATGATTTCAAAGGCGCGAATAATCAGAGCAGTAGACATAAAATGCGCATAAGCGTTAAACGCGGCACCACCGTCTCCTTTAAATAACAACAAATTACCTGTTAAATGTACTATTAAAAACGAGATTAAAAAAAATCCCGTCATTGACATAATGAATTTTTGCCCCAAAGAGCTAGTGAGTGTTTTTATGAACCAATTCATGTTATTTCTTTTTTTATATATAGTTTTTCAGGAAAATAATTTCAGTAAAAAACCTTCAAGGTTGAGCTTTCGGGCACGAAGTTGCCAAAAACCTTGAAGGTTTCGTGACTCCAATAATCTGTTAATATCACTAAAAAACCTTCAAGGTTTCCAAAACCTTGAAGGTTTCGTGACGCCACAAAAATTTTGTTTGTAGAAGGTTTCGTGACGCCAATAATCCGTTAATATCACTAAAAAACCTTCAAGGTTTCCAAAACCTTGAAGGTTTCGTGACGCCACAAAAATTTTGTTTGTAGTTTGTAGGGTGGGCAGTTTGCCCACCGTAAAACAGCATCCTTTATAATTTTATTCACTTGGCAGTTAATTTCTTTAACTCATCATTAATCTGCTCAACGGCATCTTCTGATTCTTCAATTGCCGTTTCTAATTTTTCCAATTGCTTTTTAAGATTTTGCTTATTAGCATCAGGAATACGCAATTGGAGAGATTTAGAAATAGAGTCATGTTGTTTATATAAACCCTTTATTTTTGCCTCAAGGCTGATTTTCTCACTTTCAAGCCGCGACTTTTTGGCGGTTTTCAAACGAGATAATTTTATTCCCTCATCTTCCTTTGCTAACTCTTCTTCCCGCAACTGTTTAAGCTTATCTGCTAATTGGGCTGCGAGATCAGTTAACCTTTCATAATATTCAGGGTGCCTGTCAGGATTAGGCTTAGGAATACCTAAAATACGCGCTCTACCCGTATTAGGATCAGGCTTCCAAAATTGATAACCTATAAGTTCTTCAAATTCTGGCAGTTTTTGCTCAGGTTTCAAACCTTCAGGTTCGATCATGAATAAACACCCCGAACCTTCACCCACTTTATCTAAAAAGGTGTGAAATTCCAAGCGACACCAATGCGACGCAAGATAGCCCTCAGAAACAATAAATACAAAGGTAGCCGATTTTTTTAATTGAGCATCAATATCGGGAGTGACAGGTTCATTGCCTCGTAATTCGTGATCCATCCACAACGAAAAAGCATCGGCTCGCCCTAAGAACCTAGCTAATTCTTTTTTCAGCTCTTTAATCAACGTTGAAACCCATCCCTTTTCAGCCCCAGCCAATGGTGCATTATCCACATGGGCATAACTCACGAAAATATCGTGTTCACAACTAGGAACGTAAGACATAATAATTGATTTTTCAGAATGAGATTTGTAGAGTGAAGTATAGGCGGTTTTAATGAATATTTCAATTTTTCAGTAATAGACATCTTTTCTAAATAATTTTTTACTTTCTATTTCAATATCTTACAAAAGGGTGTAAAATGATAACACATTGATATAAAAGGAATTTAAGTTATTTAGGAAAGATGTCTAATGACAGTCAAACCTGACAGGTTTTAAAAACCTGTCAGGTTTTCGTTTCAATTCAATTTTAAGGAATATTTCAATTTTTCAATAAAGTAAAGACAGCCAAACCTGTCAGGTTTTCGTTTCTACAATGTAGTACTTAAATTAAGTTTCGAGTATAATTTTAATAATTCTTGTTTTTTGAACCCCAAAGCTAAAGCTTTGGACTCCATTTATATAACTATTTGATTTATAAATATATTTAAGCACTATATGTTTAAATTGCCCACCCAACCGCAACTCACCTCTGAAATACTAGGAGATAGCATCAAATTGTTTTTCTTTTGCTTTCCTAAAGTGTTGCCATTGATATTAGTTGATGTGGTTTTATCCATTTTACTTCATCTCCATTTGCCTCCATTAACCTCTGATGTCACAGTCATCATAGCCTCTATGATGGATTCCTTTTATGTTGTCTGTTTATATATGCTGGTAGCACTGCTACTGCACACAGCGATTTTTTATCGTATTGGTGCTATCATTAATCAATTTGACATGGGGAATTTTGATGCGTTATTGCAAGCCATCAAAAAATTCAGCCCCATACTTTTAGCAACCGTTTTTTACACTTTTTTAGTGACTATAGGTTTTATGGTAGTGGTGCCGGGAATCATTTTTATCGTTTCATTACAGTTTTTTACACCATTGATCCTTTTTGAGGATGCCCCAGTGATTGAGTCTTTACAACGGAGCCACAAACTGGTATGGGAAAACTGGTTCCGTACAGCCATTGTTTTAGCAATTCCTTTTTTCTTCTCTATGTCTATGGTTGGGATGTTGAGTGGAGTTGTTGAAGAGCTATTTCGTACAACTTTAGTCAAAGAAGAAATTCTTTTATTGATGCAAATCACATCTCTAAGTGTCGATAGATTATTGTTACCATTTTTTTATGCCGTTATATTGTTATTATATTATGATCTGAAGCGACGTACTAAACAGTATAGTCAGGATGAAAAACACTTTATCGCTTGATTCTTTAATGAACAGTATATGTTTAGTACAACGGATTGGCGGAATAAACGGATTGATAAACCTTCTTGTGCGGGAACAGGTTTGCAACCTGTTATCGAACGTTTGCGCGTCCCCATTTTTGTGTCACGATGATCTCGCTTCGCTCGTTACTGCGTTTCGACAGGAATACAAGATTTATCTTGTACGAGCGCGGCACAAGATAAATCTTGTACTCCTCCCGCTTGGGCAACGATGAATCCAGTTGCAAAACCCCGTCCAGCCCAATAAAAATCCGTTTATTCCGCTAATCCGTTGTACTAGCATTTCAGCATTCGTTATATTTCGTCAATTCGTTGTACTCCATATTTTCAATTTCCAAAGGATAAATTTACTTATGTCTTTGAAAAATATACAATTTTTATTATTTTTGTTCATTTTAACACTCACTGGTTGCGATAGCAGTGATGATGACTCATCAACTTCAGCCAGCAATAGTGGTTTTAGCATCAGTGGGCGCATTTCCGTTGCCAGCAATACGGCAACAGATGGCGATCTGAATGATGTGAATACGTTAGAGCAGTCTAACAATAATACATTCACCGCCCAGTCTATTTCCAATCCCGTGATTTTAGGCGGCTATGTCAATGAATCCGGGCGAGGACCTGATGGACGCTTTGACATAATCGGCGATCAAGACGACTTTTTCAAAGTCGATCTACGCGCTGGGCAAATCATCGCACTCTTTGTTGCTAACCAAAATCTAGGTGATAACGATTTGGATTTGGGATTGCTCAAACTCAATAACGATGGCACAACGGGAATTGTGGATGCCTCGGTGGGGGCAGGAGATGCCGAAATATTGATCGTGCCATCGGACGGAGAATATTTTGTGCAAGTGCAAGCCTATTTAGGATACTCCAATTATGTGCTCACCATTGGTCAAGCAATTAGCGTCACTTCCCATAGTATGCGCTTAACAGATCCGTTTGTGCCGGGCGATGTCATCGTGAAATTGGCATCTGATAGCTTGCACACTCAAAGTGCTACTGATACGCTTTGTATGCACACCGAAAGTACCGACCCATCGCGACGCATGTTATATCAGCTTAAACCAAATCAATGCCAACAATCGCGTACTTTAGCTGCCAAAAACAATAAACTCAAATTTGCTACGCCAGAACTGCGTTTGAAACATGAAACGTTAATGGCAGTTAAGCAATTACGCAGACAGAGCGGCATTGCTGAGGCAAGCCCCAATTACATACTACAGGAACAACGTGTTCCTAACGACACAAACTATCGCTATCAATGGAACCACCCTTTAATAAAGCTACCGCAAGCTTGGGATACGACAGTAGGGAGTCCCTCCGTGATTGTCGCAGTCATTGACTCAGGCGTTTTGCTT
>Ga0233403_10001167_pt1 | contig 12358 bp, 7 predicted proteins | sample Na_oxic_1_MG_FD_179866 | JGI IMG/M metagenome (GOLD analysis project Ga0233403, IMG submission 179866) | Seawater microbial communities from Saanich Inlet, British Columbia, Canada - Na_oxic_1_MG | ecosystem: Environmental > Aquatic > Marine > Inlet | place: Canada: British Columbia | collected...
AAATGACCGGATATTGCCCTTGATGCGGCATGATTTCAGTTTGTTGTTCAATCGCTAATCCGTTAAATAAATGCGCCAAATTGTCTTCGCGTTGCTCTAAAAAATAACGCAGCATCGACAAATTCAAGGTTTTTCCAAAGCGTCTGGGACGTGGCAACAAAATGACATTATCGGAACCGTTGAGAATTTCTTTGATAAAAAGGCTTTTGTCCAGATAGTAATTCTTATTTTCGCGCAGTTTTTTAAAATCGGATACGCCAAGAGGTAATTTCATATCAGTTAACGGTTTCATCATTGTTTCTCCAGAAATCGCCTAACGCTTTGGACTCCAAAAATCGTTGGGATCCAAAGCGTTAGCTTTAGGCTTTAAGGTTTCTTATGACATAAGTCACAACTGACTTGCTGACCTTTTTTCAAGGTGACGGGACGGTCATCGCCTTCTAACGTGCGAGTGGCTGCCATTTTAGCCAATGGTGTTCCTTCCAAGTCGTTGCCATGACAAGCTTTGCACTGAGTTTTATTCATGAAATAAAATGACTCATGATCTTCGTTCCAACGACTGTCGTTAACCGGGTGCATTCCATGTGGTCCTTGATTAAAGGTTTCACGGGTGATGGGTAAGCTGCCGGGCGCATGGCAAGTATCGCATTCAATAATCGGCCCAGTATGTCCTTGCAACTGGATAGCGGTGAAATTGTCGTTACTATTCGCATTCGCATCAGGCCAAATGGCATGAGTGCTACCATGACAACCTTCACAAGCAATACCACCATGTCCTTTGCTGTTTTTAAATAAAGTTCGTCGGTTTTCGGCAAAGCGTTGATTGGCCGACAATATCGGTGAAGCAGATGGATCACCGATTCGATAAGCTTGCGCCAAACGAATACCATCCTGATAAAAAACTAAATCTTCCCCGGTCAAATGAGAAACGGCATCGCCGGTATGACAAGATTGGCAGCGCGGTAAGTCGGTCCAAGGTCGGCGTGAATGATCATCATTTTGACCATCCAAACTGCCGCCGACTTGTAATGGAAATTTTCCGCCGACGGCTAATAAATCACCATGACAGGCAGTACATTCAAAGCCGCTGGTTTTCATCGCTCCGCGATGACATTGGGTATTTTTGCCCGGATGGCAATTATAACAGCTTTGTTCCACGGGTACGTCAGTGCCGGTTGGAATAATGTGATTTCCTTCAGCATCAAGCAATTCACCATGAAATCGGTGCATAGCTTGAGAGTGCGTTGATATTTGCTTTTGTATACCTTGAGGCCCGGTTTTTTCTAAATCAAGGGCCGGTGAATAATGACAACTGGCACAGAGTACTGGCGTTGAATTTTGTAAATCGGTCTTGTGTTGCTGATCGTGTAATAACAAGATGTTTTTCTTGGTTTGTATTTCCAAATCGGTGTCCGTTGCCCAATTGAGTTCAGATGCGTTAGCAGCCATTTTTCCAGAGGCATGACAGTTTTGACAGTGAACCTCGTTGGAAACCGGCACAACCACATCGATAGTACCTAAAAACTCGCCCTTGTCATAAGCACTGATTCGCAGCATCGGATAAGGATTGGTTTGTCCCGCATCATCAATCGGCGTAATCGGAATGCCTTCGGCACTAAACCATTTCAGTTGAGTGTTATAATGTAACGGCTGTTCGCCGGGTGTTTGTGGATGATCGGCTGGCATATATAAGCCAGTGAGACTTTCGCCAGGCGGCAGTTCAACACCAAACAGCCCGACTGCATGCTGCCAAAAACCGGTTTTGTCGGCACTGCTACTATTAATAGAACCACTCCGATCCTTGACCGCCGAATAACGGACTTCAATTTGACTGTCATCCAGCAATTGAGGTAAGCCGTCACGGTCGCTGCGTTTAATGACTTGGGCATTGACGACGTTGGATGGCGGTAAAATGGATGAAATCGAAAAATCTCTATCCATGCAGCGCATACCTGAATCATTAAAAGCCAGCACCTTGACGCTGGAATCGCTGGGGGTTGGGTTATCATGCAGCCCATCTTGATTGCGATCATCATCATGAAAGCCATCTTGATTGTGATCATCATCATGAAAACCATCCCGATTGCGATCATCATCGGCAAAACCATCATGATTGCGATCATCATCGGCAAAGCCATCGCCATTAAAATCACCATGCTTCGCTTTCGGTAAACCGATACTGAAATTCAGAAAATTGAGTCCTTCACTACCTCCAATCCAATTGTCTGAATTGAGTGGATCGCCGTTTGGTAGGGTGACCACTTGATAAAGTGGATAATTTCCGGCCGGCAAGACACCGGCTTTAATTGAAAATAACGGATAGTCACCTTGAAAAGTTTCATTGGCACTAAAAGGGACGATGGAGTCGGTTAAACTCGGTCCAGGTGTCAAAAACAACAGTTTTCCATCAAGGCGCGTTGCCAGATATAGATCACCGGCTTCGGGATCATTAAATTTCACCTTGGCTTCCAGCGGCTCATTATCACTTTCAAGCACCGTTTGGGAGGTGTACAATTCGCCACTCCAAGCGGGCATGGCAGCAGCGATTGTCAATAACAGGATGAATCGTTTTGATTTCATAAGCTAGACTCCTAATTTGTTGATTTGAAAAACAACATCCAATAAAAATCCCCCATCTCTGTTCTTTTGAATAGCGATGGGGGATTAAGCGGTTTCTGGAATGAAACCGGTATTTCAGAAATATCAAGGAATTACTTAATAGTCACTTCAATGCCTTTGGAAGTGATAATGCCATCTACTTCTATTTTTAACACAACTTTCTTGCCTTTTAGGCTGGCTGGTGTCACCTTGTCCCAAATCACAATTTCCCCATTGTTGTTGTCACTCTTCCAATCGGTTGTCGGTAACTCAAACGACGTGCCGTCATCATACTTGACTAACACCTTGATTTTCTCTTTTGTCTGGTTATCCGCGCCAATCTGAGCCTTCACTCGAATCACCGCATTATCACCCACACTCACTTCCAGTTTCTGTTCAAAACTTCCTTCTTGAACCGAAATACCGCCTTCAACCAGAAGTCTGCCCTTGGCAAGTTCCTGACTTTCAAGCGTGGCTAATGTGTTACCACGGGTGATGGTTTCACCCTTCGCTTCAAAATACCAATCATGTCCTTGAATAGGTTTCAGGTATTTTGTTTCTAAACGACTGGCTTCTTCTTCACCAGCGATTTCGGCCATTTCTGGCAGAAATTCCATGTAAAAGTGTTTAGCCACATCATAAATGCCATGCCACCACGCATAATCAGGACCGCTCATTGCCGCACCAGTACGAGCGCGACGACCTTCATGATGCCAAATTTCCCACCACAGCCATTCAATCCAATCATCAAAAGCGGTAGGGGTTGTTACACCATTCTTGCTCAGTTCACCCATGATGGCGGAAATAGGTTTAGCAAATTTGTCGTTGTATAACGCGACAAAATCATCCAAATTTTTATAATGAGAATTGATATAGGAGGGGCTATGACACGCTTTGCAAACCGTTTGCATTTTGCCGCGTCGATCTTCCCAAGTCAGGACTTCCGTGACGGTAGCGCCCCCGGCTTTGGGATCTTCCGGCTTATCACCCACTTTCGGTAAGGGTTGACCTTCGACGACATCATATTCTTTCCCATTATCCAAGCGTACCATATTCTTTTTGCTAGAGATTGGGGCACGCAAATTCCAAGAAACTCGTTCACCAACATCATGGGTGACTGATATGCCAGGAGCGGCACTCGTATGACAAGTGGCACAGGTAGGCGCAACACTGTAGTCAATACCGGCGACCCACTTTCCAGATTCGAGATTCATTTCCTCTTTTTTCGCATGGAAAATGACACCGTGTTTGGATTCGTTGTACACTTCCAGTTGCGGATGATCAGGCCCTAAATGGCATTTACCACAGGCTTCCGGTTGACGGGCTTGGGCTTTAGAAAATCCATGACGCGCATGACAAGCGGTACAGGAACCTAGAGTATCATCCGGGTTGATACGACCAATACCGGTATTGGGCCAACCGGCGGCTGGTTTGCCTTGCTCATCAATTTCGATTTTGGAACCATGACATTGTTCACATCCAACCGTCACCGCTGCTGCTCCACCTAGAACTTCACCAAGCACATTATCCGCCGAAGCCAAAATGTCACCAGCCTTGGCATGGTGAGAACGAGAAAATTCTTGAACTTGTTGTTCATGGCAGCGGGCACAGTCTTTTGGAGTCACAATCACGGAAATGAGGGCACCATGATGATCGAAAGCGTCTTTATCCGCCGGTTCCGCCTTGTGACAGTCATAACAGTTAATACCATTTTGACCATGAGCACTGTTGTTCCATTGCTGATAAATGCCGGGATTGGCTGATCGATGGCATTCAATACAGGCTTCACCAGCCGGATCGCCGCCTAATTTATCCGCTTTGGCGATTATAGGCGGTAGTAGGAAAGATAGGGCAACTAGGAGAGTCCCCGTTGCGGTAACAAAGTTTTTTGCATGAATTTGCATAAATCATCCTCCGTTGGAAAGGATAGTGATGACAAAAAAAATAGGGAGAGAAAATTTAATTTAAATAAATGGGATGGTCGAAAAGCAACAATCCTTGATTTTTAAATTATTCTCACCTATTATTCCAGGGCGGTTCAATGCTTAAATTCATTGAATATTAAGGAGTTTGCAAAATTTTTGAGCAATAATTTGTTTCGCTTTGGATTTTTGCAAGTTTCTCACTTGATATTTTGTTAAATTTATTTTAGGGCAATTAGGATAAGCAACTAATTGATATAAAAAGGTTTTAGCATTGAACCGCCCCACCTAGCCAATGCCATTAAGTTAAGGATTTTTTTGAGGGCAACCACAACGGATTACCCCTACGAATCAATTGCTTATGTAGGGGCAATCCTTTATGGTTGCCCTTAACTTAATGGCAGTGCCCCACCCAGCCGGTCAACATGGTTTTGTAGGACAACCCATCAAAACCGGTTGGACAAGGCACTACTATATATAAAGAATCAATCAGTCGTACTTATATTAACAATAAATGATTTTTAATGCGATAAATTTTTCAGAGAATTATGAGTGTTGGTTAGGGAATTTTCGCTTTCAGATAACGGATACCAGCTATGTTGGCTGCCTTTGATTGTTCAGAAAATTTATAACTCACATTTTGGGGATCATGTTTCCAATTAAACTAACTCATTAATTGACAAAATTAATTTTTTAAACTAGAAACTGTTATAGAAATCGCTTCTATTGTAAGTCATTGATTTTATAGATTGAAACTGGGGTGGTGAAAATGGTTAATGGTTAATGGTTAATTGTTAATCAAAAGCTAATCAATAATATTGTTTTTCTATAGATGTTCAGATAAATAATTTCACAAAAGTTTTCCTATTTTTCTCCCCAGGTTTCACCAAGGCTCGATACATTCAACCCCTACCGGGTTGGGTGATTATATGCACATAAGCCATTGATTCATAAAAGATTAATCACCATCAACCGTTAACCGTTTGTTTTCTTCATGACGAATTTGCTTAAGAGGCTGCATTGTATTTGTCAGTCCAACCGTCATACCGGCGGCACAGATGATAGCCGCCGTTAAAATGTTAAATTGTAAAAAGAATGCGCCGCTTAAATTAATGGCCGAGGTAGCAAGAACAATATGAAGACTATTATGCATGTTAGCATCCAAACGCCTTGAAATGTCAAAAACTGTTTCAAGCTGAGATAAACTACCATCCATTAAAACGACTTCTGCTACATCGGTGGCAATTGAAGTGGCACCTCGTAACGAAATAGAAACATTAGCCTTTTTCATAGCAATGGCATCATTGATGCCATCCCCAACGAAACACACTGATTTGCCCTCTTTCTGTAATTGTTCAACAAGCTTGGCTTTTTGTTCCGGTAATACCTCATAGAAATAGCTATCCATGCCGAGTTGTTTTGCTAAGTTTTGGGTGGGCAGCTTATGATCACCAGACACAATAGTCATCTGTTTGATACCATATTGCCGCAAGCCATTAATAATGGCTTTGACTTCAGGGCGTACTTGAGGCTGTATTTCAATGGCCCCGCTTACTTGATCATTGATCGCAACAAATACCAAAGAAGAACCTTCACTATGGGAATTGTTCTGAAATTCCTGAATGGTTTCTGGAATAGAAAGCCCTTCCATGATAAGAAAGCGGATACTACCGACTCGAATCACCTTATTTTCTATGCTGACAGTAATCCCGTAACCCATTTGGTATTTGGAATCATCTATCTGTGGCAAATCCAAATTCATTTCTTTGGCTTTTTGGAGGATAGCTTTAGCAATGGGATGTGCAAATTTACGTTCAGCGGCAGCGGCATAGGTTAATATCTCATTTTCCGGATAATTGTTATAGCAAATAATTTGCCCAACACCGGGTTGTTCATCGGTTAAAGTACCCGTTTTATCAAACAGTATGGTATCCACCTGAACCAAGTGTTCAAGAACTCGTCCATCTTTGATGAGAATACCCTGATGAGAAGCTAAGCTGAGATAATTAAGCGTCCCAAGTGGTGCGAGCAATTTTATGGGTCCTCCAATATGACTAAAAAAGAAAGAACCCATGGTGGCCGGACCAAAAACCGGCAAAATGAATAATCCACCAGCGATTAGCATTGGTAGATTTCCGTTATTAGCCCATTCTTCTCCTTTCAATTGCAGGCTAGATTTGAAGCTGGTAGAACGATTCAAAATGTCACCCATTTTCGCAATGGTTGTCTCTTGTCCCGATTTGTCAACCTTCACATAAATTCGCCCGGTGAGAATAATGGTAGAAGCGAACACTCGATCACCAATGGTTTTTTCTATTGGTTGCGATTCTCCAGTTAAAGTATGTTGATCAATGGTAGCGATCCCATCAAAAATTTGACCATCAACCGGAATGATTTCGCCGGCACTTATGACAACAATCTCATTGATGTTGATGGCTTCTAAGGGTATTTCAATTTCAACCTGGTTTCTTAGAACCCATATTTTATCAGGCTGTTCAAAAATATTAACAACCAATTGTTCTGAATACCCCTTGGCTCGTGCTACCGCTTCTCTGGCACGATGGTAGAAAAAAATACTGAAAGCCGCCGCAAAATACTGGTTGATGGCAACGGCCGTTGTGTCAGCTATCAGAAAAAGTAGTTCAGAATCCAGCTTTCTTTTTTCAAATAGCCATTTTTCAACTTCCCTTATTTTGGGAAGAACCGTGTATATATAAAGGCTGAAACTCAACGGCAATAAGGGCGAATAAATGAATTGTGTTGTCGCCATTAATCCCAAAGAAATGGTACTTACTTTAAAATAATGTTGGTGTTTTTTGACCGTCTCAAAGTAACCAACCTCCTTTTTTGTCGTTATTTGGGCAGACTTACTCGGTTTGGCAATTATGCCTTTAGAACGTTGGGTTTTTTTATAATTTTGATAACCCCTTGTTCCGATATAAACGGTATAAATGATTGCAACTTCTAATAGCATCGTCTAAAAAGTTCCACTTTTCCGGATTGATTAATTAAAGTCAGTCAGTAAGTTTTTTGCTCTTTTCTATTGAGCATCGAAGCAATTTTGCAATAACAAACGTCAAATCAAAAACAACTTATATTTTTTAAATATAACACATTTTCCTTAACTTAATATAGTGAGATTCCCAGACTTATGTACTCTATTTTATCTTCAAAGCTTCACTGGAGTACAAAGCTTCAGCTTTGTGCGGCTTGGTATTCCAAACATTTTAAAAATGCGACTATTGTATTTATTGATTGCAAGCCCTGAAATCAATGTAACACTTATTAAAACTTGTATTGATACGAAAAATTGAGTATGATGCGTTTTTTCTTTTCAGAGCAAGGTTTGTCCCAACCTTTGGTTGTTGGGTGCCTTTTTTACTCGGCAAATAGTAAAGAACTGTCAATTATAAATAATATCATATAAGCTCAAATAATTGATTTATTGGTAAAATTGGTTATTTATATATTCGGTTCCGGAACAAACTTTCCGGTTAAAAAATTTTAACGGATATTTTTATGGATGCAGTAACGGTTAATCACGCGACACAAAACCTAAATTACCTGATATAGTTATATTCCTATAAAAATGTTCCAAAAAAGGTTATTTTTAACCTTATGAGGCTCTTGCAAAACCCCAGGTTTCACCTGGGGCTATTCACGTTCAACCCCTATCGGGGTTGTCCCAGGTTTCACCTGGGGTAAAAGCAACCGGTTCCTGGGGTTGTTCTTTTAAGAATATCAACCCCGTAGGGGTTGAATGTGAATAGCCCCAGGTGAAACCTGGGGAAACTTACACACACTAAAAATGGTACAAAAATGTAGGAATGTTACTATAGGACCGGTTATTTCCAATGTTGAACCAACTCTCATTGCTCCGCCACGCTCCTTTGATGTCGCCCATTTTTAGGGTGATCCTTCCCGCGCAAAAGCATTGCTGGGATGGTCAGCCCGCGTTCAACAATTGGTCAACGCATTCACCACCAATATAAATAAAACCAGCAACCGGAAAACGATATGAAGATTCTTCAAGTGATTCATGGTTATCCAATGCGCTATAACGCCGGTTCGGAGGTTTACACTCAAACCTTATGTCATGGACTCGCCGCACGTCATCAAGTTCATGTCTTCACACGCCAAGAAGAACCTTTCGCGCCTGACTACGCTTTGTGTGAGGAAGTTGATCCCGATGAACCGCGTGTCACGCTTCATGTTGTTAACTTACCTCGTAGCCGGGATCGTTACCGACATCAGGGCATCGATCAACATTTTGCGGAACTACTTGAGCGACTAAAACCCGATATTCTGCATATAGGTCATCTAAATCATCTGTCCACCTCGATAGTCACCGAGGCCGCCTACCGAGAAATACCGATTGTCTACACGTTGCACGATTACTGGATTATGTGTCCGCGAGGCCAATTTATGCAGATGCACCCCAACGATCAGAACGAACTATGGGCCGCTTGTGATGGCCAACAAGATCGCAAATGTGCCCAGCGTTGTTATGCACGCTATTTTTCGGGTGCGCCTGATGAACTGGAAGAAGATATCACCTATTGGACTTCATGGGTTAAGCGACGGATGCAGCATATCCGCGAAATGGTAGAATTAATTGATCTGTTTATCGCGCCCTCGCGTTACCTTTATAATCGTTACCATCACGAGTTTGGGTTGCCGGCTCGTCAGTTGGTTTACCTAGACTACGGTTTTGACACCGAGCGGCTTCGTCATCGCCAACGGGTTGCCGGTGAACCATTTACCTTTGGATACATTGGTACCCATATTCCGGCTAAAGGTATTCATCATCTGATTGAAGCTTTTGGTAAACTCTCAGGAAAGGCCAGATTGCGTATATGGGGACGCTTACGTGGCGACAATTCCCAATCTCTTCAAGACTTAGCCAATTCTCTACCGGACGCTATTCGAGAACAGATTGAGTGGCTTCCCGAATACCGTAATCAAAATATTGTCACCGATGTTTTCAATCGAGTGGATGCCATTGTTGTGCCGTCAATTTGGGTGGAAAACTCGCCGCTCGTCATCCATGAAGCACTGCAAGCGCGTGTGCCCGTTATTACGGCCGATGTTGGTGGCATGGGCGAGTACATTCACCACGAAGTCAACGGACTCTTGTTTCAACATCGTCACCCAGAAGCCTTAGCCGTGCAGATGCAACGCTTGATTGATAATCCGACACTTGCTAAAAGTCTTGGACAACGGGGCTATATTCAATCAGAAACCGGAGATATTCCGAGCCTCTCTGAACAGGTCAGCGAAGTGGAGCGTCTTTATGACACGGTCATTCAGCGTCGTAATAGCACGCATATCACCTCCTTAAAAGGGCCTTGGCGCATTACTTTTGATACCAATCCAGATGATTGCAACCTTCGATGTGTTATGTGTGAAGAACATTCCCCGTACAGCCCTCGCAAGAAAGAACGTCGCACCGAAGAAATGACCCATAGAAAAATGCCGATTGAGTTGATTCGTCGGGTACTGGAAAACGCGCAAGGTACTGGTTTAACAGAAATTATTCCATCGACGATGGGCGAACCATTACTTTATGAGCATTTTGACGATATCATCAATTGGTGTCACCAATTCGGTGTGCAACTGAATTTAACCACTAATGGGACTTTTCCTAAAAAAGGGCCACAAGCTTGGGCAGAACGCATTGTCCCGGTGACTTCTGATGTTAAAATATCACTCAATGGCGCCACTCAAGCCACGCAAGAAAAAATTATGGTGGGTAGCCGCTGGGAACAGATGCTTAACAACATCACCACTTTTATCGACGTAAGAAATGCTCACGCTGCTCAAGGAGGTAACTACTGTCGCGTCACCTTTCAACTGACCTTTCTGGAATGGAATGTCGCTGAACTGGCCGATATTGTGCGGTTAGCAGCGCGTCTTGGGGCTGATCGCGTCAAGGGACACCACGTTTGGGCACACTTTGATGAACTGAAGCCACTGTCCATGCGTCGGAGTCCTGAAGCGATTGCACGTTGGAATCAAGCCGTATTAGCGGCACGGGCGGTTGCCCAAACTGCTAAATTACCCAATGGCAAATCGGTACTCGTTGAAAACATTGACTTACTCAATAACACGGCCGTTGAAGATATGGCTCCTGGCGGACAATGTCCATTCCTTGGTAAAGAAGCCTGGATCAATACAGAAGGGCGGTTTAGTCCCTGCTGTGCGCCCGATGAACAACGCCGCCGTTTGGGAGAATTTGGTTATGTGACTGAGATGAGTCTCCAAGAAATCTGGCAGAGTAAAAACTACCAACAATTGGTGCGAACGTATCGCAATCACTCGCTGTGTCTTAGCTGTAATATGCGGACACCATTGACTGTCTAGGCGAAGTTAAGGGCAACCATAAAGGATTGCCCCTACCGCTTATTTCTTTGGATATTATTAATAGGACAAGGTAATGATTGTTATTCCTTCTTCAACCTTAGAGGGTTTGAAACAGATTTCACGCGAACAGTCTGCTGTTCTGCTGTTGCGTCATTCTGAACGACCGCCGATTCCGCCGGGACAAACCGGTGATGATCTTCCGTTGACGGAACCAGGCAGCCGGCTGGCATTGACGCTAGGGCAACCTCTGAATGGCCGATTACGAAGTCTTTCTACCAGTCCGGTGCGACGATGTATGGAAACAGCCGAATGGTTACAACGCGGTGCAAACGTTGACGATGTGTTAATCCAACCCGATCACCTACTAGGCGATCCGGGTATTTTTATCACAGAACCCTCACTCGCTTGGCAAACCATACAACGATTAGGTATGGAACAAGTCATGACGCGCTTGATGAACAAAGATGACCAATTGCCAGGGTTTAGCAATCCGGTTAACGCCGTTTCTGAACTCATCAACCATACCTTATGTCAAATGCAAAGTGGGCCAGGTTTGCATATTTTCGTGACTCATGATTTTTTTATCACCACGACAGTAGCTATAATGTTGAATAGACCTTTACCGGTAGAAGATTGGCCTGATTTTATGGAAGGCATATTTTTATATCGAGAAGGAGAACAATTGATAATGTGTTATAAACATTACAAAGGGGTCATGCGATGGCCGATTCCTTAGCGCAAAAAAGTCCAGAAGCCCTTTGGACAAAAACCCAAATCGCTGATAGCGGTACCCATCACACTCTTAACAATAAACCACTGTACGCGGCACGTTTTCAGACTGTACAGAAATTCCATGCGCCTGGACTCGCGCCCGTCCAAGATGACAGCGGTGCTTATCATATTGATATAACTGGCAACCCGGTTTATCCGTCTCGTTACTTGCGAACTTTTGGGTTTTATGAGGATAAAGCGGCTGTGTGTGAGAAAAACGGCTGGTTTCATCTATTACCAGACGGGACACCACTCTACAAGCAGCGTTATGAAGTCTTTCTACCAGCCCGGTGCGACGCTGTATCGAAACAGCCGAATGGTTACAACGTGGAGCAAACGTTGACGATGTGTTAATCCAACCGGATCACCTACTAGGCGATCCGGGTATTTTTATCACCGAACCGTCACTCGCTTGGCAAACCATACAACAATTAGGTATGGAACAAGTCATGACGCGCTTGATGAACAAAGATGACCAATTGCCAGGGTTTAGCAATCCGGTTAACGCTGTTTCTGAACTCATCAACCATACCTTATGTCAAATGCAAAGTGGGTCCGGTTTGCATCTTTTCGTGACCCATGATTTTTTTATCACAACGACAGTGGCTATAATGTTGAATAGACCTTTACCGGTAGAAGATTGGCCTGATTTTATGGAAGGCATATTTTTATATCGAGAAGGAGAACAATTGATAATGTGTTAT
>Ga0233403_10001168_pt1 | contig 12357 bp, 1 predicted proteins | sample Na_oxic_1_MG_FD_179866 | JGI IMG/M metagenome (GOLD analysis project Ga0233403, IMG submission 179866) | Seawater microbial communities from Saanich Inlet, British Columbia, Canada - Na_oxic_1_MG | ecosystem: Environmental > Aquatic > Marine > Inlet | place: Canada: British Columbia | collected...
TAGAAGAAGGTGAACGTCTTGAAGTAAGCCGAGTTATCCAACATCCACTATGGAACCAATTTAATCCCAATAGCCCTTATGATATTGCGCTATTGCAATTAGAAAGTCCATCAACTCAATCACCGATTACCCTGTTTTTCCCAGAGAGTGAAGCCATTACTCCGGAGACAATGGCGACAGTCATGGGTTGGGGGTTTACTTCGGCTGATGTGAATAGCGCGGGGCCGGATGTGTTACAAAAAGTGGCATTGCCTGTGGTTGCAAATGAAACTTGCCAAGCGGCTTATGGAAAAGAACACCGTATTCTGGATAGTATGCTATGTGCTGGTTATCCAAAAGGCAAAAAAGACAGTTGTCCTGGGGACAGCGGAGGACCATTAGTGATTTTTAGGGAAAATAAATGGTTGCAGATTGGGATTGTTAGTTTTGGTGGTAAAACAGATGGACCAATGTGTGGCGGGCCAGAAGCTTATGGTATCTACACGCGCGTATCAGCCTATCTTGATTTTATCCTTAAATATGTGCCTTTACCAACCATGAGTGGCGTATACGATGGTGCTTGGATATCGCCATCGTTACCAAACACTTTTGTGATGTTGAGAAATACTGCCGAAACCATTGCGGTTATCTTTTTAAACGAGAAAGGGCAAAATTGGCAAGCATTGCTAGGCCCTCTGACATTTCCAAATATAACGGTGACGAATTATATTGCGCCGGCTAATCTGATATTTGAATTAAAACCCACAATCACCACTTCTCCACCCATCCGCGAACTGGAACTCACTGCAATCATGTGCCGCCCAGCGCCGGAAAATGCTGAAACCACTTGTTTATTACCAGAAGGTAGCACGATTAAACTTAAGAAAATTTTTTAGTTATGTGGTATAAACCTGACAGGTTTTTGCAACTTCGTGCTGGAACGCTCAACCTGTCAGGTTTTTTAATACCTTCGCCAATTCACGGATTAAAATGATGGTTTTCCCCGATTCATGTTCCATAGGTTTCACCTATGGCTATTCACATTTAACCCCTTCGGGGTGACACATCAACATTTTTTTCCTCAACTAAAATTTCCTAACCCCAACGGGGTTAAACGTAAATAGCCATAGGTGAAACCTATGGAATTATTTAAGGCTTCAATTAAAAACCTTATTATATGTCCGTGAATTGGCGAAGGTATTGTTTTTTCGGAACCAATTTTTATAGTATAAACGGGAAGGTTTTTGCAACTTCGTGCTGGAACGCTCAACCTGTCAGGTGTTTGAAAGGATTTAATCCTTCAACACCATAACCACCTCCCCACTCTCAACCTCCCACACTCGCACACTATTATCCCACGATGCACTGATCACTCGCTCTCCATCCGGGCTGAATCCAACATGCCAAACATTGCCTTCATGCCCTTGCAAGGTTTTGATGGGTTGACCCGTCGTGGTTTTCCATAAACGCACCGTGTGATCATTGGAACCAGTGACAATCATTTGGCCATCAGGACTAAAAGCGGCGTGATGGACGCCGGCTTGATGTTCGCGGACCCATATCGGTTCACCCGTTTTTGCCTCCCACAGACGAACACTATTATCCCAAGAGGTGGTGACGATATATTCACCGTCCGGGCTAAAGGCGGCATAGGCAACGCCGTTACGATGGCCGGTAAGGGTTAGGATTTCTTCCCCTGTGTTCGCATCCCAGAGCCGAGCCGTTTTGTCTAAAGAGGCAGTAACAATATATTGGTCATCAGGACTAAAAGCGGCGTGTTCAACCATATTTTCATGGTCAGCTAACACGGCGATTTCCTGACCCGTTTCCGCATCCCACAACCGCGCCGTGTTATCCCAAGAAGCCGTCACCACCTGTTTACCATCATGACTGAAAGTGGCGTATTGTACGCCTTGTTCATGGCCTTCTAAGATAAATAGCGTTTCACCTTTCTCAGCATTCCAAAGACGGGCAGTCTTATCCGCTGAAACGGTGATGATGCGTTGGGCGTTGGGACTGAAAGTGGCGTATTCAAGCGCACCCCCATGCCCACTGAATTCCATCACCTCTTGTTTCGTTGCGACATTGAATAGTCGTGCGGTTCCATCATGTGAGCTAGTCACAATCCATTCACCATCGGCACTGAAAACAGCAGATTTGACTTTTTTCGTATGCCCAGTGAACTTCGCTAAACGATTGCCGTTGTTCGCATCCCAAAGGCTGACATGACCCTCACTTGAAGCGATAACGATTTGCTCGCCATTTGGACTAAACTCAGTGTGCCAAACGATTTTTTGGTCTTGGCTATTTTTCTTCTCAACTTCCTCTGTTGCCTGTACTTGGCTATTTTTCTTCTCAACCTCTTCTATTATTTGTACCTCAATTACCTGTTCACCATTGAAGTAAACTGAACCAGTTTCCTTGAGACGATAACCAAAACCAATGTAAACGTGTGCCGGAACGGGTATGATACCCTGATAGATTTCAACCAAATGAGTTTTCGATAACACAACGTTTTCTTGATGACCTATCAAAGTGGCAGGTTCACGATCCCATACTTGGAATTGTTTTTGGCTGTCAAGCATGAAGAACACAGAGATCGTTTCCAACACCTCATTGAACGCACCAACGACGACCAAGATATCCGCTTCTTTACCAACATGTTGACTCGCAATCTCAATCTCACCTATAATGTCTATCATTTGAGATGACGTTGTGGTTAGGCTTGATTGATAAGTTTGACTGCTTTTTATAGAAGCATCGCTTGTAGAAGCACCACCTCGAAAAGCGACTGTAATACCAGCCACTTCTTCAAGAACATCCGCATTGAGCAGACTACCATCTTTGGTAACGGCTATACCTCGTCCCAAACGGGGTAAAGAAGGAACATTAGCATATTGACTCTCATCTTCTTCTTGAAATAGGGTTGGCACTTGCCCCTCATTATCAACCACAACCAAGGTCGCTCTATCCGGTACACCTATACTGGCTCCACCAGTTGGTTCGGTCAACATTAAGGAAATGGTTTTTAAATCTTCTAACCGGCGATTATCAAATAGCATGATGGCGATGGGTTTAGCAGTACTCTCTCCATCTGCCCAGACTAATTTACCCGCACCACCAATATAGTCAGAATTAAGCACGGCAGTACCGTTATCAAGTATCGTATATTGGACAGATACTTCACCAGCATGACCTCCAGTACGAATGACATTCAGGCTGGTAAGTATGCCCATGTCTTCGGTGGCAGGGTAAAATGGGGCGGAAAATTGCAATGTACCGGCATTGGGATTGACCGCCGTTGCAGGATTTTCCGCTGGGGTTGTGGCGGAATTTGCCGATGCTAAAGCCCCATCAACAATAATCAACGTCGTTTGTGCTAGCGAGCCTAAAGTCGCTTGCCCTGTTGGATTGAATAAGATGAGGTTGACGGTTTCTAAGTTTTCCGCTTCCTCATCAGCAAGAATCGTTAAGGGCAAAATTTTGGGTTGCATTTCACCATTAGCCCAACTTAAGGTACCAAATCCACCTGTGTAGTCAACGCCTGAGTTTGCAGTGGTGCCATTGACAGTGGCAGAGTATTGAATTGAAACATTGCCTTCGCTATTCCCAGTGCGAGTGACAGTAATACCTTGAAAGTCACCCCCCCCTTCATTAGCGAGATAGGTTGTTAATGCAAACTGTAATGTGCTATTCACTCCAATAGTGGCACCTGATACGCCATTTGGAGGTGTCGTCACCAAGTTGGGTGTTGTCGCCGGATTTTGTATCGTCACGGGATTAGGTGTCGTCACCGGATTTGATGTGTTCACGGGGTTCGGTTCTGTTAGAGTGCTCACCTCATTATCAGTTATATTAATGATCGTTTGAGCCGGGCTACCCAAACGGGCTTCACCTGTTGGATTGAAGATCGTTAATTTGAGTCTTTCGGTTCCCTCAACTTCGGTATCATCAATTAGACTGACCGTGAATGATTTCGTACCGTTCTCACCATTAGCCCATACCAATGTACCAGTGGCGTTTGCATAATCGCTCCCCGCTATTGCAGTACTTTCTCCAGTGGCAAGGTATTGTACTGAAACGGCACCGTGACTGCCACCAGTACGAGTCACACTAATCGTTATATTATCGCCTTCAGTCGCTGTATAAATGGCAGAAGAAAATTGCAGAATACCGGCAACACCTGCTTCGTCATTATCAGCAATCAATAAAGTGGTTTGAGCCGGGCTACCCAAACTGGCCCCACCTGTCAGATTGGAGAGCATTAGTTTAAGTGTTTCGGTTCCCTCAACCTCTTGATCATCAGTGAGACTGACGGTCAATGATTTAGTGCTGCTATCACCATTCGCCCATGTCAATGTCCCACTGGCGTTTGCATAATCGCTCCCCACTATTGCAGTACTCTCTCCAGTGGCAAGATATTGTACTGAGATTTCGCCTTGACTGCCATCAGTACGAGTCACGCTAATTGTTGTATTATCGCCTTCAGTCGCCGTATAACTGGCAACGGAAAATTGTAGGGTGCCAGCAACGCCCGTTTGATCATTATCAGCAATCGATAAAGTGGCTTGCTTTGGAGCACCTAAAGTCGCATCACCCGTTGGATTGAATAACGTCAAACTCAGGCTTTCGCTTTCTTCAATATCGTCATCATCAATTAAACTGAGGTTCAGTGATTTAGCGGTAGAATCACCATCACTCCAAGTGAGTGTGCCGGCATCGCCAGTATAATCACTACCCGGAATAGCTGTTCCACTGATGATATATTGCACTGAGACTTCGCCATCACTACCACCAGTACGGGTCACATTCAGGTTGAGTGTACTGTCGCCTTCGTTAGCCGAATAGGTGCTATCTGAGAATTGCAATACACCCGGCACTGGTTCTGGAGCCGCTTCATCATCGACAATCGTGACGGTAAGTTGTTTTGCTTCACCGAGTGTCGCCGGATAGGTCGCCGTGCCACCAATTGGATGAGACAAAGTGATAGTCAGCGTTTCATCGCCTTCATAATCCAGATCATTCGTGATGGATAGTTCAATCGCTTTGGCTCGTTCATCTTGCTCTAACCAATTTAAGGTGCCGCTGGTGCTGGTGTAATCGGTTCCCGTTGTCGCAGTGCCATTAGCGGTGGCATAGTTAACCGATATTGCCCCATCGCTTCCGTTCACACGTTCAACCAAAATCGTTGCTCTCCATCCCGTTTCATCAATACGAATCTCACGGGTCGCAAATTGCAGTTGACCCGGTTGAATTGGCATACCGCCTTCAGGAATCATTTTGACATTCAACTCAGCGATGCCTTGGTTCGTATCTAAATCAATCTCTTGAGCCTCATATCCTGCAATCTGAATCTTTGCCCGACGACGACCACGCGGTAACAACATATTATAGTTACCTCGATCTTGGTAAATATCGGGATTAGGTAATGGTTCACCATATTCGTCAAACAGCGAAATTGTGGCACCATTTATAGCAGAAAAGTCTAAAGCACTGGAAATATGCAAACTGCCAATACCGGGAGGGGCGTTCAGGTAGTTGGTTGTAAACGAAAACACTGAACGACTAGTGGTTCTTTCACCAAACGGATCAACAGCTTCGACTTTCCAGTAGTAAGTGGTTTGGTCTTCTAAAGCAGCTGCCGTTTCATCCAGATATGTCATGGCACTTTCCAGTTCATCTTGTTGGTAAACGACTTCACTAAAGCTATCGTCTTTTGCAATAATAATGTTGTAAGTCACCGAACCATCTGAATCAATACTGGGTTGCCATACAAAGAGTAAGGTTGTCGGGTTTGGGTCTTTACCATCACTATTTTTACCTTCAGCATCTGGGATTTTTAAATCAAAATCTGTCGGTGGCGTATTACCCGCTTTGTTTTTGTAGATGACGGAGCGTTTCATCGGCGATATGTCGTTGGTTTCATTGTCACGAACGAAATAAAAGGCTTCATATTTGCCCGGTTCTGTGAATTGATCAAATTCTTCGCTACAAATGTTGGTACTGGTACAACTCATAAATACCCGTGATAATTCAGGAATTTCTAACTGTTCGCTGGTTTCAGTACCACTAGAACTTAGAACCGTTGTTGGTTGACGAATATCAATCGGCGCAGAATTGACACTGTTCGCATCATTGACTTCGGCTTCCAACGTGGCAACAGATTCCGTGGGACTTAAATAAATGGTATCGCTGACACTCAGAATATCGGCGGGGTTTTCAGCAGAGTTGGTGTCAGAATTTAAGCTGATACCCAATACCACTTTTTCAGCTTGCTGGCTATCACTCGTTGCAGAAAAACTATTACTCCCTTTGCCATCGCCATCATCATCTAATAACGGGTGTTGGGTGGCATCGTCGTAGAAACGGTTAGTCGCATTGGAATTACCCCCTCGACGCGTGAAGATTTCTGTTTTTTCTGTCGCAAATTCAAAGGCTTGCTTAAAATTCTCACCCTTGTTTAAGCGGGTAAAAAATTCTTCCATGAAATATTCACCACTGCGAACACCATCTGATTCTTCGGGGCCTTTATAGGATTCTTCTTGGGCTGTTGCGCTGGTAATGATTATGCGTCCCGCATTCTCTAGGGTTTTTGGATCATCCGGATTGGTGAAGGTTGGCTCTTGGCTTAACTCCGAAATAAAACTGCCAGAATAACAGTATCCTAAAATGACAACTCGTGGTTTTTTTAGGGCACTGGCATTGTTGGTTTTTAATCCGGTTTCTAAATAATTCAACCAACCGTCTAATTCCGTTGGGGTAATCACGTCATCGTTCGTCTCGTTATTATCGCTATAGATGTGGAAAGTCCCATCAAATCCACCATGGTCAATCATAATGATATATAAAGGTCCCGGCGTGGTTTCCATGCGACTTTGTATGTCAGTAAAAGCCGCTTTTATCGCCGCTTTAGTCGGTTTTTTCTCTGGGATTGGAATGGCAGTGGATTTATCTTTAATAATGACTTCATTGAGTGTCGTCTCATTATCAGCGATATTGTAATTGAAGTAATGAATATCGTCTTTTTCAAAACGGCGTTTGATCAGGGTTTTGTAAATACGATTGGTGGTTTTTTTGTGGGCGGCTAAACCTTCTTCATTTTCGATTTTGCCGTGGATTAAAATGGCGTAGCCGGCTGAGGATCCGACTAAGACGGCTTCGGTGGTTGATTTTGACCCAGTAAGAACGTTATTACTAGCAAACGTTGCTTGAAAACCAAAAGCACCATCTTGCATTTCCGTAAACTTACTTGGTAAGGACAAATCCTTAAATTCAAATTGGCCCGTATCTGTATGCGTTTTAACGGTTGGAAGCACCACTTGAGTGATACCGTCTGGTGCCGTAATCGTTAGACTAATCTCGATATCTTTTAAGCTTTCCTCGCTTTCTGGAAAACGACTTAATTTTCCAACGACATCAATGGTATCGCTATTGATAATAGAAGTGGCACTGGTTTCCAGATAAAGCTTGGTAAAGCCTTTGGCAATGCCTACAGTACGACTGACTTCGGCACTGAGATTTTCCAGTTTATCAAAGGTTTTAGCGGTTATGGTGTAATCGCCAGCTGGAAAAGTCACTGCACTGGTATCATACACCCAATTATCTATACCAGTGGCTTTCAGCCAAGTGGGGATTGCTACAAAACCGTCATCTTCAGCAAGATAGAGACTGCCATCGGTTATTTGAACTTCAGTGTAATCTATACCAATGCCACCACTAACATCAGTTGCGGTACCACTGATAACTGTTAAACTGGCTAACTCGGCTTGATCCTCGGGTGCTGTGATCGTTATGGTTGGGGCTTGCGTGTCAATAAAATAGGTTTCAGTAGTCACTTTTCTGGTAGTACCACCAGAAACAGAAATATATTTAAGCGTCGTGGTCGTATCTGCAGGTATTGCTAACGGACTGGTGTATTGCGTTGATGAGGTAGTTGGGATGCTACCATCTACAGTATAGTAAAATGCATCACAAGCAACACATTTCAAATAAACTTGCGGGGCAAAATTATAATTTCCTCCGCGTGGTAAAGCGTTACTAAAATAGTAGTATTCATAGTGGAAAATCTTACCAGATGACTCTCCTACGAATACATCTAAATTACCATCATTATCAATATCAGCTGAAGATGGAACACAATATTGCAATCCAGTTATCTCTTCAAAAGGATTATTTTCCGCCAAAGTAAAGCTATTGTTTCCAATGTTTTCATAAACATACTTAATACGATCAATAGCTCCAACAATGATGTCAAGATCATCATCATTATCAACATCAACAAAGGTTGGGGCACTGTAAATAACCATTGGGAGCGATAAAGGATTTGCTCCGGTTCCGGTTTCATAGACAAAATCCGGATTATCTGTGGTTCCATAATTTTTGTAGTGAGATATCTTACCATTGTATTGCCCAATAAAAACATCCATTACACCATCCGGTACAAATTGAGCAAAAACTGGTTTGATTTTACTACCTGTTCCAAGAGAAACACTATTGAGTGGATTATCATTATCAATTCGCTCTACAAAAAATGGGGCAATGGCGGTTCCGGTATTTTCATAAAACTTTATTGTACCATCCTGCTCTCCAATAAAAGCATCTAAATCACCATCACCATCAACATCTCCCAATGCTGGATGACTACTCTCTCCAACATCAATGCCATTGAAAGGATTTGCAGAATCCAATTGTTCTTCAAAGATTAGAGCATCAATAGTACTAACATTCTTATAGTAATTGATGGTACCATTGCCTTCACCAACGAACATATCTACATCCCCATCTTGATCAATGTCAACTAAGTCGGGAGAACTGAACATGTCAACCCCTATATTATTCAACGATCCTGCATTAATAATGCGTTTACCCGTTATTGGTGCAATATTTTCATAGTAATAAACTTTATTGTCGTCCATGGATGTAATAAAAGCATCCTTATCACCATCCTTATCAAGGTCAGCAAAAACTGGGGAATTGTACTTTCCCCATAATACCGAGTTTAAGGAACTTGTTTGTTTCACAAAATTAGGTTTACTGGCAATTCCCCTATTCTCAAAGTAACTGATCTGAAAAGTGTCATCGCCAATAAAAGCATCAAAATCACCATCATGGTCAATATCAGCAAAGGTAGGAACAGAGTAGCCAATGGTAAAATCATTATAATCATCAAGAGGGTTGTCAGCATCAATTCTTCTTACAAAGTTTGAATTATTTGCGGTACCAGTATTCTCAAAATAGTAAATATTGCCATCTTTCCCACCAATAAATGCCTCAAAGTCATCATCATTGTCGATATCAACAAAGGTAGGAGTACAAAAAGCTGTGGGTATTATTGCATTAGAAAAAGGATTTGCTTCATCAAATTGTTGGGTAAAGTTGCCATCTATGTTCTTATAGAAAGTAATGAGACAGTCTAATTCTCCTGCAGTTCCAGAAGTACTAACAGCTATACGCCCAACAAAAGCATCTAGATCGTCATCACCATCTATATCAACTAAAGCGGGACGATAGAATAATGGTGTACTACTCGAAATATTAAGCGGATTATCGGAGCCAGTACGTTTCACAAACTCCCTACCGGTATTTTCGTAGTATAAAATAGCATATGCCGTGCTAATAAAAGCATCTAAATCGTTGTCATTGTCAAAATCAACAAAAACAGGGGCACTTAAAACAGATTTTTTTGGATCGGATGAATAATCTATGCTAAAGGGATTGTCAGTGTCGGTCCGTCTTATAAAGTAGGCGACAGTTGGAGCACTGCGTGTAGTGACTGTTAGGTTAAAGGCTGGTAAAGCAACTGTATCAGAACCATCTGTTACGCTAATGATAATTTCGCTTGTCGTGCCAAAATGATTAGTAGTTGGTGTGCCACTCAAAGTACCAGTATTAGTGTTAAAATTGGCCCAGATTGGTTTCTTATTTATGCTGAAGGTCAAGTTATCACCATCATCATTTGCTACCGGAGTAAAACTGTAATTCATTCCGTCGAAGACACTGGTATCAGGTGTTCCTGAAATCGCTGGTGGGTGACTTACGTTAACACACGCATCTGCATACACAGTGGCATTATCTTCTTCCCAAATATTAAAATAGCCATTTTCACTATAGTCTGATGCTCCTTCGGTAACATAAGTAACGCGCCAACAGTAGCCAGCCGCATCCTTAATCGTATACTCATTTTCAACGTGCGCGTGTGAAGAATTATTAGAGAATTTTCCAAGTAAAGGAGAAGAACTATCGCTCGGCAGTCCACTATCAGTTGTAGCTCCACCATCTCCCTTTAATGTGGAGTACCAAATAGCCCCAAACTTATCAATATCCAAACGAGTCCCAAATAGGATAGAACCTGTCATATTGTCAGCATAATGATCAGAGCCATCAATGCTTTGCAAAGAATAATCTTCAGCATAACACGGCATAATTGTAGCCCACCCAAGCCAGCAAACGAGAAATAACCCCAAGCCTCGTTTATTATCTTGCTTGGATGACGCAACATCAGACACTGTTGAACTACCTGTGGGTAGGAAATGAGCAATGATAAAACTCTTGTCGAAATTAGCAAATGGGCTGAGTTTTGTGATCCAGTGGCGTAAGATTGGAATTGCATCCATAAAGATGCGGTTAAATAGAGTCGTCATTATTATTTTCCTCAACGGATTTTCAGATTTAACGAAATTTAAATTTAAGTACAACAGATTAAAAAATAGAGTCATTCGGTATAAAGTAGTTACTATAAAATGGTTGGGCATTGTTCAGAAACCGAGGATCGAATCGAACCGGGGCTGAGTCGTTACCAAATTTTAAATAAATCAATGGGTAACTATAAATCGCTATAATGTCTAATAAATAAAAATCTATTTCAATTACTAATTTATCAACTGCGCTTGCTGGTACAAGAAGGAGGGATTGGTGAAAGGTTTTATACTGAACCTATCTAAAAATACGATTTATCTGTTAGGTTCAATTATTTTTTTTTTGAACCGCTTTTACCGATTTTCGGATTGAGTACATTATAAAATGTTAAAATTAGAGTTTTCTAATAGACTCCTCATATTTTAAGGAGTATTCAATAGACATACATATACACCAATAAAATCATTTTGTCAAGCGTCAAAGTTCAAATTATTGTAACGATAAGGGCGAACACGCAGGTTCGCCCCTACAGTCAATAAATACGGGAAAGGTGTAGGGGCATACCTGTGTGTTTGCCCTTAAATTAAATGAACTTAAAAAATGTCAAATACCCAGCCTAATCGCTTAATATTTTAAGCAATTTTCAAGCCAATTGTAGTCATCCTGAACCAAACAGTCACAAACAATTGTTGGATATTCTGAAACCGAGGATCGAATCGAACTTTGGTTTCTCATTATGACTTCATGCAGAACCACCGATTTTCTATTTAATTAAATGCTGACTTTCTTCGGTAATTGATAATTAGCTATAGACATTTAATGTTTAGTACTTTGGCTCAGCGCAATGAACGGATGGATTATGACAAATTTTTCATTGCCCGAATAGTCATAGAATAAAGTGCTTGAAACGGATATTGAAACAACAAACACCTCACAACCAATCCGTTTATTCCCAGAAGACGTTGTACTAAATATTAGGGGCTGAATCGTTACAAAATTTTAAATAAATCAATGGGTAACTATAAACGGGGTCTTATTTAACATAACCCATTGATTTATATTGATTTATAAAAAAATAGTGCCGATGAATATCATCAAAATCCAATGGTTCGGATTTTTAAAATGAGCACCATTTCAAATGATAAATCATTTCAATTTAAACCTTCGGTAATATCAAAGACTGACAAAAACGACAGGGATTGTATTTTAGAAAGGATTTATCAAAAATTCAAAACGACAGGAAAACTTTTTTATTGTCATAAACTGACAAAAACGACAGGGATTGTATTTTAGAAAGGATTTATCAAAAATTCAAAACGACAGGAAAACTTTTTTATTGTCATAAACTGACAAAAACTACAGGGATTGTATTTTAGAAAGGATTTATCAAAAATTGAAAACGACAGGAAAATTTTTTATATTGTCATAGACTGACAAAAACTACAGGGATTGTATTTTAGAAAGGATTGATAAAAAATTAAAAACGACAGGAAAACTTTTTTATTGTCATAGACTGACAAAAACTACAGGGATTGTATTTTAGAAAGGATTGATAAAAAATTAAAAACGACAGGAAAACTTTTTTATTGTCATAGACTGACAAAAACTACAGGGATTGTATTTTAGAAAGGATTGATAAAAAATTAAAAACGACAGGAAAACTTTTTTATTGTCATAAACTGACAAAAACTACAGGGATTGTATTTTAGAAAGGATTGATAAAAAATTAAAAACGACAGGAAA
>Ga0233403_10001169_pt1 | contig 12354 bp, 11 predicted proteins | sample Na_oxic_1_MG_FD_179866 | JGI IMG/M metagenome (GOLD analysis project Ga0233403, IMG submission 179866) | Seawater microbial communities from Saanich Inlet, British Columbia, Canada - Na_oxic_1_MG | ecosystem: Environmental > Aquatic > Marine > Inlet | place: Canada: British Columbia | collected...
TTATCACGGTTTTCTTGCCTACCTAGAAAAATAGGCATTAATTATTCAACTCATTGATATTGGAAATTATTTGCAAAGTAAGATTTCTGTAGCACATATAATATCCTTTGTCAATGCGTAAGTCCTAATTCTCTAATAAAAAAATAATCCCAGTTTGTGCCGGTGCTTGATAACTGGAAATTAGAACTTCTTTAGTTAAAACGGGGGTAAGAGTTTTTAAGTACCGCCCCTGATAATCCAACAGGGTTTTGAAATGAGAAACGGATTCGGCCCCATTAAACTTATCGGGACAATAAAAAACTGCTACAAATATAGACACTTTCCCAGCAGACAATGTCTTTGGAGTAATTGGCCCCTTATCCAAATCACCAAAAGGTATTCCAGCATATTGATTCATCATTAAATACAATAAATCAACATGACCATCAATAATATTTATATTTTTCATCGGTTCGCCAAAGCAAATAAACTTGTTATCTGTTCACTATGATTATCATGATTCCTTATTTTCCATGCTATCTCCTCCTCTTTAATAACGCGCCAAGGCGGTTTTATATAACCTTTCTCACCCTGTAATAACGATTTCACATTATCAAATCCCCAGCCGCTAAATTCTCCGGACATTTTGCCACCTAACCAATCTTCTTTATCCGCAACCGTTTCAGACCACGAAAATGGATCTGAGAAAAAAAAGTTGCTCCTTTACTTAGGGCAACTCTATTGGCTTCCGTTAAATGTTTAAGGGGTTTAGCAACCTTATCCAACATATTTAAAGATGTCACTAGGGAAAAAAGCGATTTAGGAAAAGGCAAAGATAACGCATCCGCTACAATAAAATCTACTTGTTCATAATGCCATTTGTCCGGCAACGTAATATTAACTTCCTCAACAATCTCACCTTCCAATATTTTATCGAAACAGATTTCCCGTTGTTGCATAATTCGACGGGATTCCCTCACAAAATTCACGGACATATCCATTCCCACGCCAAATTCACTGTTGACACTCATTTCAAAAGTCAGTCTGCCGGTAGCACAGCCTATATCTAAAGCATTCGAATAATTACCGTAAAGATAGGATGACCAAATTGGATAAGCCGTATCAACCGGGCTGTCTGCTAATAAGTCAGAATAATGACTCCATAAATAAGATGACACCACAAAATCAGTTTCATATTTTAAATCAATTCCCGGTTTAGATGATTTTTTGGGAAGTAAACGAGCAACTCCATTTTGAATCGGGTATCTTTCCCCACAAGATGTACATTCCAAAAATCCATTTAGAATGTCACCACTTTCAACCTGACGTGTAGTTGCTTTTAAAGAAATTTCTTTGGGTAGACAAGATGGACAAATTAAGAATTGTAACAAAACACTTTTCACATTCATCCCCTTTGTTGGCTAACATGATTAACGCAATACTCAACGTTGCCTAAGGGCAAAAATCAAGTATCGCATTAGCATTAAATATAAGTCCTATTCATCATTAAACGGTAGGTGCATGACAAGCTGGCGCATGACAAGCTGGTGCATGACAAGCTGGTGCATGACAAGCTGGTGCATGACAAGCAACACTTTGAGAAGCTTTAGATTCTACTTTGCGAATATTTAACATAATAAAGTATCTATATAAGTTTGATTTATGGTAACTACTCAGCCTGATTCTTTATTTTTAAGGCAACCATAAAAGATTTTGCCCCTACAATATTCGATGATATGTAGGGGCAATTTTTTGTGGTTGCCCTTCGTAGTCACGATTTACGATTTTAAAACTCTGTCAACATACCGGTGCATGACAAGCAGCACCGCCGAACGAGATACTACTTTGACGAATTCCGGTCAAAACATTTTGAAAAATCAATTGGTTCTAATTCGTCAAAACACTATCAACATTGTCAGGAGCGGGTTGCTGGCTTTGCACCATCAATGCCTTTTTTTCCGGGGACGGTTGGTGGGTTAACATGGTTAATAAAGAAATAATTCGTTCCCGCATCTCACGGCGATCTACTATCATGTCGACTACACCGTGTTGGAGTAAAAATTCGCTACGTTGAAAACCTTCGGGTAATGTTTCACGCACGGTTTGTTCAATAACACGCGGCCCCGCAAAACCAATAAGGGCGTTAGGCTCAGCAATATTAATATCCCCTAGCATGGCAAGACTGGCAGAAACGCCACCCATAGTAGGATCGGTTAATACCGAGAGAAAGGGTAAACCATGTTGATTGAGGCGATTAAGGATAGCACTGGTTTTGCCCATTTGCATTAGTGAAAATAGGGCTTCTTGCATTCGAGCCCCGCCACTGGCAGCGAAACAGACTAGGGGAATGTTATGTTCAATGGCAACAGACGCACCACGTACAAATCGTTCACCAACAACACTACCCATTGAGCCGCCCATGAAACGAAATTCAAAAGCACAAGCCACTAATGGTACGCCATGAACTTTACCTTTCATGACTAATAGCGCGTCTTTTTCACCGGTAACCTTTTGCGCTTGTGTGAGACGATCTTTATATTTCTTGCTATCACGAAATTTAAGGTAATCTGTGGGGGATAATTCCTCACCAATTTCTTCGCGTGGTTCAGAGTCAAGAAAACCTTCCAGACGTTTACGTGCCCCAATGCGTAAATGATGACTGCATTTAGGGCAGACATTTAAATGGCGTTCTAATTCTGGGCTATAAAGTACCACTTGGCAGACTGAACATTTACTCCAAACGCCTTCTGGTACGGAGTGTTTACTTTTTTTGCCGTCAATACGGATACGGGAAGGTAATAATTTTTCAAACCAACTCATTTTTAATTAGTATTTTATTAATTATAAATTATTAATTGAAAATATCAGTACCAATAACTTTAATAGTTTCGTGAAATTTTTAGTATGTTTTTCAGAAAAATATTTGGAGCCAAACCGTAGAGCGTTTGGAAACCTCGGAGGTTTTTCGTGAAGTTATTTATCTGAACGTCTATATAAAATAAATTCTAGGCGTGTTCAGTATAATTGATTAGAGTTATTAAATATACTGAACATGGACAGGGCTTGCACACCGGGCGCATTCCCTCATTAAGAAGGGTTTTAAAAAGCGATAAAGCCTTAACAATAACTACAAGGATTGCATTATTTTATAAAGGATTAAGCTTTAATTTTAAAATTTTCGTTCACACACAAAAAAACCCTTAGCAAATGCTAAGGGTTCTGAGATGACAAACGAGTTAGGCAGGAGCGTGAAAATATATATGCCCATAAATAAACCAATTTAAAAAAACTTTGGTTCGATTAATGAAGTGTGGGCATTTATATTTAGTCGCACTCCTTTACTGTAAGCTAAACTCAAAAGCCAGTTTGGTTACTTGCAGTCATCCCCGCCGAGTTTTTTAACTACACCGTTCATGGTACCCATGCGGCCTTTTTGGACACCTTGAGCTATGCCTTTGGCTTTGTCAGTATCGCCGTCCGCAAGTGCTGGCATTATCTCGGTCTCACGAGTGTTTTTAAAGGCTTCCCATGTTTCCTTGAATTTACCAAGATCAGCATCATCAACCTTGTTATCGTCGCCAAGCATGGCAGTGTAGGCTGCTTCAAGCTTTGTGGTTGCTTCATTAACCTTAGCTCTTAAGGCACTATCACTTCCGGCTTTATCGCCAGTTTTTACCATCTCGACTAGGTTTGAACGAGCATCATTCAGGTTGGTTTTGACATCACAAATCGTCGCTGCCTGAGATAACTGCGTAGCAAACATAGAAGCTGCTACCATTCCACCAATCAAAAGCTTTTTCATGTACTCTCTCTACAAATGTGGTCAATTAATAAATAGTTTCGGACAATCTTGAAACAACCTAGTTCCCAGCCAAAAATTATTATTAGGCGATAGCGGGAAAATATATATACCCGTAGAGAAACCAAGTTTTTTCAAAAAACATGGTTTTTGGTAATTTTGTTAAGGGTATTTTATTTAGCCGCAACCGCCTTAAATGAAAAGGCTTGGCAAGAACCGAGACAAATTGTAGTGGCTTTCAAAAAAAAAAGCAACCCTTTCCAAATTAGAGCCGTCACTTTTTTTAGGGCTTTCACTTTGATAACTTAATTTTTTGGTTTTCACTATGAATATCATTGAGTTATAAATAATTTTGCCACGGGATATCAGAAAATTGCCTTCTAATTACCAATTATAATTTTTTAACGTCTTGTATTTTAATATGAATATAAAATTTTCGTTTTCAACGGTAAATCCTATTATCATCTCTACCATTCATAGTTATCACGTAATCAATTAAATCATAGTTCAGGATTTTGGTAGTAAAATTAAAGTGCGTGACATCAGTTTTTGCTGGAAACTTAATTTATAATAACGTTCCATTTTTTGATGGTGTCTTCAGACTAGCAAAATTAATTCTTAATTGGGAAAGTAAAATGAATGAGCCAGAAATGTTGGTAGAGCCAATAAATTTGTTTGAACCAAAGCATGTAAAGTCTTTTAATTCGATGAGACAAATGCTTACGCTTGCTACCTTAGGCACTTGCTTATTATTAGGCATACTAGGCACACTTTTATTTGATGGTGTATTTTCAAGCAATGGTAAATTTTGGGGGATCAATGTTGCCATATTTGCTTTGTTATTAGTAGTTAGTTTATTACTCCTCCGAAAATTAGGGCAACGCCCCCTTAGTATTACCGGATATGTACTGGTGGTGAGCGGTTTATTTTTCACTATAACGATGGCATGGCGTGATTCATTGATACTCAATGGGTTAAGTTTAATAGGAATGTTATTGACAATTAATCTCGCTTTCACGCTAGGAACCCGGCGAAAATTACAACCCCGGTATGTTTCAGAAGCACTTTTCGATTTGTCTTGGTCAACCAAGTACGGTATAAGCAGTTACTATAAGTTAATGAGCCAAGATGTACAGTGGAAAGAAGTTCAACGACGCTGGGGGGCAGAGGGACGTGCAGTACTCAGAGGATTAGTTATTACAATACCACTATTAATCCTATTTGGCTTATTACTTATAGCCTCTGATGCCCGTTTTGAACGTATGGTTTATGACCTATTAGATTGGGGGTTTACGCCTAAAAAGGTGACACAGTATGTAGTTATATTTATATTATGTGGTTGGGCAGCAGCGGCGATATTGCGTGGTGGTGTACTCAAACAGGGTTTAACCCTTAATCAGGATTACCAAAAAAATTTCCCCACATGGACACTGGGAACTATTGAAATAGTGATGTTACTTAGTACCCTTAATATCCTATTTTTAGGTTTTATAGCAGTGCAATTTAGTTATTTCTTTGGCGGGGACGCACTGGTACAGTCATTAGAAGGGCCAACTTATGCTGACTATGCACGGCGCGGTTTCTTCCAATTAGTAACAGTGGCTCTATTGGTGATAACACTATTACTTTTAATACACTGGTTACATAAACCGTCGCGTCGCTTAGGGAAAAAACTTTATCAATTGTTAGCAATAATCATGGTGGTAGCGACAATGATAATTGAAATTTCAGCGACACATCGCATGTACTTATATACTAGTGTGTATGGACTAACTGAATTGCGTTTTTATACCAGCGTATTTATGGTGTGGCTGGTGGTACTGTTTGTGTGGTTTAGTATAACAGTATTACGTGGACAACAAGCACGTTTCACATTTGGGGCAATATTGAGTTGCATGGTTTTTATAGGCTTGTTACATGTTGTTAATCCGGATGCCAAAATTGCGGAAGTTAATTTAGCTCGTTTGCAAGCAGGACAACGATTTGATCTCAGCTATGTAACTTCTTTAAGTGCTGATGCTATTCCCACTTTATATGCAGCACTAGACAATATTCCAAAGTCAAAAAATCGCTGCCAAGATTTATGGCGTAACCTAAAATCCCACCGTGTTTTATGGGTAGAAAAAGATTGGCGGAATTTCAACTTAGCACGACATGAGGCATGGAAACTGTTGTCATCGCCTTCTGAGCCTAAGTGTCAATGAGTACAAGGTTGCATGAAAGTCATTATTTTGCATGATTATTTTGAGTCTTTAGAAGGTGGTGGTAGGCTCAGTAGCATCTTAGCTCAAGGACTAACAGCGGATTTAGGTTATGGTTTTGCCGGTGTGGGGCATCCTTTTTTAAATTTCGGTGCCGGAAAAAAGAGAAAAGGGGAATGGTACAAAGGGAAAGAAGAAAATGAAATTTTGGCCCAATATGATTTACATGCATACAGTACCATCCCTTTGTGGCGACAATTCAAATTGGCTCGTGCCATGACGAAGCACACCGCTTTTTTAGAAGGCTATGATAGTGTTATCTATAGTGGTTTTTATACACCATTAGCGGTACGTCATCACCTACACGGACGTAATATATTATATTGTCATACACCACCACGCTTCATTTATGATCAACATGACTTTTACTTAAAGCGATTGCCATTTTGGTTACGCCCCGCCCTACAAGTATTTATAAATTACTTGCAACCCCGTTATGAAAACGCCATAGCGCAAATGGATATAATAATTGCAAATTCCGAAAATGTGCGTCAACGTATTAAATATTATTTAGGTAAAGATGCGGTGGTAGTAAATCCGCCTTGTGACACAGCGCGTTTTGTTTGGCAGGGACAAGATAATTATTATCTATCAATGGGACGTTTAGATCCTCTCAAACGAGTAGATTTAATTATTAAAGCATTTTTAGAAATGCCCGAAAAACGTCTCATCGTCGCATCTGGCGGAGAAGAATTACAGCGATTACAAATACTTGCCAAAAAAGCTCCGCATATTAGTTTTACCGGTTGGCTTGATGATGAACAGTTGGCGGGTTTAGTAGGTAATGCAATTGCGACATTATATTTACCTAAAGACGAAGATTTTGGGATGTCACCATTGGAATCTATGGCAGCAGGAAAACCGGTGATTGGGGTAGCCGAAGGGGGATTGTTAGAAACAATAATACCGGAAGAAACCGGTATTTTACTTGCCCCACAATTAAATATTAAAGCAATTTGTCAGGCTGTAGAAACCCTGACACCACGGCGGGCGTTGATTATGCGAAATGCCTGTGAGAGGCAAGCACAACATTTTCGGCGAGAAATATTTTTGGATAAAATGCGCGACACCCTTCATTTATCCCGAAAAGTAGTTGACAGATAATTCGTAATAACTATAAGGATTTGATTAAAGCCACGGATAAAACCAAAAATGAGCCTGATTTCTAGTTACTACCTCAATTTTTGAGTGATTTTGCTTTATCCTTACTTATATCAAATCCTTGTAGTTTTTATGGTTTTTAATTTTTGAGTGATTTTGCTTTATCCTTACTTATATCAAATCCTTGTAGTTTTTATGGTTTTTAATCATAAATTGTGAACTACTTTTGAAGGGAGCCAAATGCGCCATTATAATTTATAGTCACTAGTGTAGGATCGTGGAAATACCCAAATTGCCTTGAAATAAATTTCAAAGCTAAAAGCTAAATGGCACCAAGAAATTAAGGTTTTAGTCGGCTTTAGCCTCCTACCGCTTTTAGCCATTTCTTATACTGAACGCATTTTAAATTTGTGAGAATATAAGGAATGGCTCATCCCCAGAAAAATCCAGCCGGATTACTCATTTATAATTCTTAATGAGCCATTATCTAACACGCTCCCCAAAAATTCCGGTCCCTATGCGTACTAACGTCGCCCCTTCCGCAATTGCCGCAACCATATCATTAGTCATACCCATTGATAACGTATCAAGTCTTAAGCCTGACTCTCGTAATTGCTGATAAGTGGTATGTAGAGTGCGAAATGGAATACGTTGTTGATTAAACTCATCACAGTGAGCCGGTAAAGTCATCAAACCACGTAGACGTAGGCGTGGTAGTACTGCTATTGCTTGTGCTAAGGAAGGCAAATTTGACAAATAAACTCCCGCCTTCTGTGGCTCTTCACTGATATTGACCTGAATACATACATTTAATGGTGGTAAATTATCTGGACGTTGTGTATTCAAGCGTTGCGCGTGTTTTAGCTTATCCAACGACTGCACCCAATCAAAATGTTCCGCAATCAAACGAGTTTTATTGCTTTGCAATGGCCCTATGAAATGCCATTCCAACGGGTAATCGCGTAAAGCCTCAATTTTTGGTATGGCCTCTTGCAAATAATTCTCACCGAAACGAGTTTGACCATTGTTAAATGCAGTGACAATATCACCTACAGGGCGAGTTTTACTCACAGCTAGTAACTGTATGCACCGCGAAGAACGAGCAAATTGTTGTGCCGTAAGTTCGATACGTTGTCTTACTTTTGTAAGTGCATTAGAAATCATATATCAATTTATAGGCTATCAAATCTAAATTTTTACGACCACACAAAGCCATATTATTAGTATCGTTTGAGACTTTATGATTTGTTAAGAGTGATTAAACATTATCTATCACCAACAAAATTTTTATAAAGGAAACGGACTTAAAAAGAGTGGTGTGATTATTGCGTTGGGTGTTAAATAATTCCTACCTAAGGCTTTTGTGAAATTTAATAGCCTATAACAAAAACAAATATTTGTAGCATAAAAAATATGTTAAAGAAATTATTAACTTTATATGATTCTCCTTAACTTTCAACAAGTTACATAAATTTAATTCACATTAGCCATACAAATGCTTGGTTCACTTTTTAGCTGAGTCCAAAGATATTGATATGCCTAAGAAACCGACTGAAAAACAAGAATTGCCTTTAGATGAGGAAGTATATCGGCCACGAATTTTGTTAATTGATGACGATCCTTTTATTTTGACTATGCTATCTGCTTGGTTAGAAGATGTGAACTATGAAGTCAAGACAATTGAGAATGGTACTGATGCCCTCAAAGAATTGCCAATTTTCAAACCTCATTTGGTGATCACGGACTTACGTTTGGATGATATGGATGGCATAACTTTGGTTAAGGAAATTCAAAAATACAACCATATATTACCAGTTATTATGCTTAGCGGTAGTGCCGACATTTCCGACGCTATCCGTGCTGATCGTCAAGGTATCTTTGAATTTTTAACCAAACCCGTTGATCCGGATGAATTGTTTCGCTGTGTCCGAGCAGCCATCAATGTTACCGGTACTGCTAATTTGGATACTGAATTTGCCCCCGAAATTATTCACCAAAGTGTCATTGTGGCAAACTTATTAAGGCAAGCACTACGTGTTGCAAAAACTCGTAGTAGTATTCTTATATGTGGCGCAACTGGTACCGGTAAAGAATTGTTAGCTCACGCGATTCACCGGGCTAGTCCTCGTTGCGATAAGACTTTTATGGCAATAAATTGTGGGGCATTGTCTGAACAACTGCTTGAATCAGAGTTATTTGGACATGAAAAAGGTGCGTTTACTGGGGCGGTACGGAAACACTTGGGGCTATTTCAAGCTGCTAACAACGGGACATTGTTTTTAGACGAAGTTGGCGATATGTCAATTTCTTTGCAAGTCAAATTATTGCGGGTTTTACAAGAAGGCAAAGTTAAACCGGTGGGGGCAATTAATAATGTGGATGTTGATGTGCGGATTATTTCTGCGACTCACCAAGATTTAGAAATGGCAGTCAAGCGTGGCGAGTTTCGGGAAGATTTATTTTATCGGCTCAATGTTATCCCCTTATATATGCCTTCGTTAGCAGAACGCCGTGAAGATATTCCATTACTAATTGACCACATTTTAGCAGCGCAAGCCGAAAATGAAGGAGTCCCACCATCCATCAGATTTTCTCCCGAAGCCTTAGAATACATGATATCAGCACCGTGGCCGGGGAATGTACGGCAATTGCAAAACGTCGTTGAACAATGTAGTGTGTTATCAACATCCCCAATCATTCCGGTAGTATTGGTTAAGCAAGCGTTACGTGAGAGTGAGAATAAATTTAAAACTCTAGAAGCAGCTCGCAATGAACTTGATCACCATTATTTAAACCGCATTTTGCGTATAGTTGAAGGAAATATTACCCAAGCAAGTCATATCGCAGGGTGTGATAGAGATGAATTTAATAACTTAATCATTAAACATAAAATAAACCCGCTCAACTTTCGCAAGTCCGACGACAATGATACCGTACCCGAAGGTGACGGCATCCACCTTTCTTAAGAAGACTGCATGGCATGAAGGTGAGCATGAAGGCGACTTTTATGACGAGCCGCCTTATTCTTGTGAATTAAACCCTTACTAACCATGCGGTCTATAATTGGCACCGCAGCTTTATAGGCCACTTGTGCTTCTTCTTGATTACCACCAGTGATAGCTTTGAGTACACCCTTTATTGAGGTACGCAAGGTTGATCGTTGACTGGCATTATGTTGACGGTGCTTTTCAGCTTGACGAGCACGTTTCCTTGCTTGGGCAGAATTAGCCAAGGTAAGACTCCTCTCAGTTAAAGAAGTGTCTCAGTGTGAAGTTCATTAAGTCACTTGTCAAGTGTGTGAACACGAAAAAATGATATACATAAAATTAAATTAGTTAAATAAATAATTTTAATTTATCAATTATAGTTTTATATTCCAAAATCCTTTTTTATAATTCCAAAATCATTTAATTTATGATTTATAAATAGTGAATCAATTAAGCTATTAATATTTACTTAAACTGTTCTTTCGCCTATCTTACATGATCAAATTATACAAAATAAATAAATAAGCGAAAGTACGACTTAAAACTTGACAGATGAAAATGGGGTTGTACAATGGGCACTTCAAAATGTTTGGGGCTAGTGGAACATTAATTTCACTAAAGGCTTGACAGCTGAAAATTAAGTTGTACAATGGGCACTGAATGCTGGGTGGGAAATAAATTTTCACTCAAAGCTTGACAGCTGAAAATTAAGTTGTACTACAATGGGCGCATCTGAACGTTTGGGATTGGTTTGGTAGAAAGTACTTAGGAATAAGAATTCAATAATACCCAAAACTAAATCTGACAGGTTTGGCTTGAAAGTTTTGGAAGTTATTAAAGCCTCATTCCTATAAACTAATCTTAGTTTCACTAAATGCTTGATAGCAAAAAATGAAACTAGGTCTTATAACGATAAGAAAAAGTAACCCTAAGTTTACTTTCTTTGAATTATTTTCAAAGGTCCACAAGGGGAGATTGGATTGGTTACATCCTTATACAGGTTTGAAGATATGACAAAAATACTTACATGTCTACAAATTTCAATTTAATTATAACCTAATAAACATCTCCAAACTGTTGTGATGAGTGGATAATACAATTTCATGTAAATCAATATTTTGTTCAAAGTTTTGACAGTTGGAAATGGGATTGTACAATTGGCTTACTAATTATTTCAGTTATTTCAGTTGGACTGGCCTTGAAATCAGCAAGTTCCGCACCCACATTAGGGGGGTGCTTGGTAGAGTGCAGCAGAATTAAAGTTAAGCCAGTATTAATTTTAGTTAGACTGACTTGAAATCAGCAAGTCAACCCTCATATTGGGGAGAGTGCTTGGTAGAGTGCAGCAGAATTAAAGTTAAGCCAGTATTAATTTTAGTTAGACTGACTTGAAATCAGCAAGTCAACCCTCATATTGGGGAGAGTGCTTGGTAGAGTGCAGCAGAATTAAAGTCAAGCCAGTATTAATTTTAGTTAGACTGACTTGAAATCAGCAGGCTCAACCCTCATCTTGGGGAGAGTGCTTGGTAGAGTGCAGCAGAATTAAAGTTAAGCCAGTATTATTTTAGTTAGACTGACTTGAAATCAGTAGACTCAACCCTCATCTTGGAGGGAGTGCTTGGTAGAGCACAGCAGAATTAGTTAAGCAGTTGTGCAAGTTAAGAATAATTTCAGTTATTCTACTAAACTGACTTGAAATTGATAAACCCCGCCCCCACATTAGAGGGAGTGTTGGTGAAGTGAATAAAGTATTAATTTAAAAAAGATCAGTTTGCTGAACCAACTTAATAATTAGTAAATCCAGTCCCCAGATTGTTGGGAGTGCTGGTATGAACATAAAGTTTTAAGTGTTGTGTAGGATGGAAGTTTGTTTATTAACTATACGCGCAACCTGAATATTTAATGCTCCAAGTGGTATGTTTAAATTGACATACACTATGCTCTTTAAAAAAATAGATCAAGTAATTTGTGTGGGTACTTGCGTCGTGATGAATTGGAACTATCAATATAAATTCGATGCAAGATGCCTTAATCAATTTTTGAGTACACCTTGTATTGGTCAGAATTTGTAACCTATTGCTTAACGCGATTTGTTGCATAAAAGTTTAAACTGAAGAGTTTGATCATGGCTCAGATTGAACGCTGACGGCATGCTTAATACATGCAAGTCGAACGGTAACATGCCCTTCGGGGTGATGACGAGTGGCGGACGGGTGAGTAACGCATA
>Ga0233403_10001170_pt1 | contig 12354 bp, 11 predicted proteins | sample Na_oxic_1_MG_FD_179866 | JGI IMG/M metagenome (GOLD analysis project Ga0233403, IMG submission 179866) | Seawater microbial communities from Saanich Inlet, British Columbia, Canada - Na_oxic_1_MG | ecosystem: Environmental > Aquatic > Marine > Inlet | place: Canada: British Columbia | collected...
AGTCGTTTGAAAAGAGATTTTGGTGAATTACTTGATGCACAATTACGTCAAGAGATTTTGGAAGCGATTCGATTTCAATTTGGGATGTAGCGTGACTGGAAATAAATGTTTACCAATATTCGTCTACTGGAGAAATATCATGCAACCTCAACAAGTTCAAACTTTAGAAGCCATTGAACACGATTACCATGATCAATGGGTTTTGGTGAAAGAAACCGAATGGGATAAACGAGGTAATCCTCTCAAAGGGGTTTTGATTGCTCATGGTGTTGAGCGAGATGCCTTGGTAAAACCCAGAATACAACTACATGATCAAGAAGCCAATGTCAAAACCTTTGCATTCTATGCAGGGCCTAAGGTTTCTGAAAACGTGGTGGTGATACTATGAGCCAACACCGAGCAGATAGAATTAAGGGAGAACTGGAATATAAAGGCGTTTTGACTGTACCATGTCAAGTTAACAATCTCTATCAGGGTTATTTTTTGGTTGACACGGGTGCTGCCTTTACCACGATTTCTCAAAGATTCGCCAACGAAATGAAGTTAGATTTAACGAGACCAGTACGGCAAATACGAATTGCTTCAGCCCATCAAGTGGCTCAAACCCCGGTAGTACGACTGAATTCCTTGCAAGTCGGTGATAAAAAAAAGTCAGTAATCTGGAGGTATTGATTATTGCTTTACCAGTCGCTTTACGTGTAGATGGCTTATTGGGGGTGAATTTTTTAGAAAAATTCCGTGTCACTTTTGAATTTGAGCAAGCCACACTCGTTTTACGCTAGGGAAAAAATCCGTTTATTTCGCTAATCCGTTGTACTAACTAATAGGAAAAAATCATGAGCCTACATGATGATATTCAAAGTCACATCAATGAGTTACAAGACTTATTGAAGGAAACCAATGAGGAAACGTTGCTAGATAAGGCGCGTGAACAATGGGGAGAAGATGATTCCCGTTATGAGGTTTTGGAACAGTTTGTAGATTCACCCTCATCATCAAGATTCAGTAAACCCGCCGATCCACCAGCCCCAGAATCACCCGGTGGACAAAATAAACCCGTTAAGTAAATTCTGTAGGGGCGAACCTGCGTGTTCGCCCTTGCGTGTTCGCCCTTTTTTTGAGAAAACCTGACAGGTTTTGAAAACCTGTCAGGTTTATTTCACTAAAAGGAAACTATGAAAGCATTTTCACCAGATCGATTTTTTAATCAAACTCCAAGAAAAATGTTGCCTTGTGCCATGAAACAAATTTCAATCGAAAATTACCAAGGCATTATTAAAACCAATATCGCCGACATTCCCGTTGATACGCAGTGGATTTTTCTGACTGGTGAAAATGGGTTTGGGAAAACGATGGTTTTACCGGCGATTGCTATTAGTTTATTTGGAAATCAAGATCAACAAAGAATCCTTACCGACTCTGATTGTCATACCTGGGTGGAATTTAAAAACCACGGTAACAAATCAGATAAATATTTTGGGAACACCACAATTTCAACCCGTAACGAGCTTGGTTGCTTACGGCTCTTCGAGGTTGGAAATTCAAAATCAACCAGCGCGAAATGAAATCTCCACCAAAAGTACAACGACTTATGGATTATTTAATACCGATGGTATCTTATTAACTGACATTCCGCACACCCTATGGTATAATAAAAAACTATTTTATTATTTACAAAAAGCACCAGGAAAATAAAATGGCAGCCCACATAGAAACCGGTACAATGGCATCTCCCGAGCAGTACCAAATCTCTAATCTAGATCATCTAGGATTAGTTGCAGGTATGTATGACGAATTAGGCATAGGAGATTTGCTTGATCAAATGATTTACCAAGATGAAGAAAAGCGAGTAGTTTCCTGAGAGAAAGCAGTTAAAGCGATGGTGTTAAATGGATTGGGCTTTGTAAACCATACGTTGTATTTAATGCCCCATTTTTTTCAAGATAAGCCATTGGAACGGATTGAAGGTGCTGGAATCAAACCCGAACACTTAAATGACGATGTAATGGTGCTAATCCTTTTATTATTACGTCAGAAAGAACTGGGGTTTCTCTCTTCCATCGAGAATTGGATCGAAGCAAAAATGTCTGGGTTGAGCGACTCCAAGAACAAAGCAAAAAATCAGCTAACCTTTTTGACAAGTTGGAACATTCTGAATTTTTTCAAACGCTCAATGAAAGTGTTTCCAGATATGCTTTGCCAATTAAGGAAGAGATAGATTTTGTGCGTGATGTTATGGCACATAGCAAGAAAAAAAGCCCTCTGATCAAGGCACATCCGGAACTGGCTAAACTGTTAAAAGATATAGTGGGGGGTGATTACAAAGTAGAAAACGATCAGATTAATTTTACTTTTGCGAAAGGTGATGAAAAAAACCAAGAAATCCCCCTTTATATGGGCTCTTCTGCGATAAAATCGCTATTAGACATTAGTTTATATATCAACCATATTGCCAAAAAAGGCGATATTTTACTCATTGATGAACCCGAACAAAATTTGCACCCAGCTAACCAACGAAAAATGGCAAGGCTATTTGTCAGACTCATAAAAATGGGGGTTAAGGTTTTTATCACCACGCATAGTGACTATCTCATCAAGGAACTCAATAATTTGATTATTCTTGGTAACGAGTTTGAAGACAGAGATGAGATAATGGAAAAATACCAATACACCGAAGAGGATGTGTTAGATAAGTCATTGGTTCGAGTGTATAGTGCTGAAAAGCAAACATTAGTGCCAGCACCTATAGATGATTTGGGGATAACACTCAGTAGTTTTGATTTGGAAGTCAGAGAAATGAACGACATGTTCGATGATATGACGATGACGATGGAAATAGCCTACCAATGAACGATGACACGATATAGAGAGAAAAACGATTGAGAATATTAAGGATATTATTAATCCTAATTTTTGTCTTGAAGTCATTAAAGACAAAATCGTTAAAATTGTTTTAACCGAACCTCGTGCCAGTTTAAAAAAAGTCACAATCTATGGATTTGATGATGAAAAAACTTTGGCTTTTAAACTGGATACCAAGGAAGAATCAGATATTGACAAGACGATAAGAATAAGCGAATATCTCAATCCTAACGCTAAACAGCCTATAAATAGAGGCTGCGATGGCATTATTTTTACCTACATCAATGGAAGAGGATATGTATTTATTTGTGAAATGAAATCTGGGATTTCACATAAAAAAGATTATATACAACAGTTTAGAAATTCTTATGTTTTCATTAAGTTTATAAATTATATCTTAGATGAGTTTTATGATATGAAGATTAATTTTCTTATGAGATATATCTTGTTTGATAAAAAGAAAAACTATGGTAGGACTGAAAGTAATCGAAAAATTCTCCCTAAAAAAGAATCATATCAGGGTAAAGATTTATATATTTATAGAATTCATCATCCTAATGAAAATAGATCGCTTGATATTAGGCTATTAGAACCTTTAAAAGATTAGCAATCCTAACTTTTTCTAAGGCGTTAAGTGAGGATTGCCCTACATGACACGACGGTTGGGGCAATCCTTTGTGGTTGCCCTTAATTTCATGGCATTAACACTGGCGCGTTCCAACCGAAAAACTATTTTTTCGGCAATCTTGGTATTGCCCGTTGTTCGAGTGCATTACGCACTACCCGCGCTGGTGGATAACGTTCAGCAAGTTCTGCTATCTGTTGATACGCTTCAAAAACCCATTTTTTGTGTGCTGCTAACCAAATCGCTTGTGCTGTCAAACGAGTGGCTTCGGAAATAGAAGTATCCAGTAATTCCTTGGGGTACGCGGGTTTAGACTTGACGACGGTAAAAATATAATTCGCTGTGCGGTTTCCAGCATCTTTGATTTGCAACTGATAATCCCCTGCCATCAATGAAAAATCCGGCGTTTTTAGCCGCTTTTTTTGAATACCCCTTAATATAATAGGTGGTTTACCGGCAGATTTGATAGTTAATTCGTAAGGTGCTTCGCCCCCTCCCCAAGCCAAATATAAGGCTCTTGTGCCAGCCACTAAATTTCTAGAACGATACTTTTTGAGTAAATTGGTGTAAGGGGCAGAAATTTCCGGGGGCGCGTCGCCAACACCTTTCGTACTAACAGTGGCTACTGTGGTTTGGAGTTCCTCCTCATGCCAATCCGTTACCACTTGCCTTAGCCACGCCAACAAATTACCACCGGTAGTGGACACTTTGCTTTTCGATTTGACTGTGTAGGGCGAGTTTTCATAATTAACCTTCACCACTTCATTGTCAGCCAATTTGAGGTGAATCGTGGGCGTTGCCTTATTCACCACAATCTGATCACCTACCAATAACGTTGGCTGTATTGATAACATTTTACCGTCGCGCATGACAGAATAAGCTTCTGGGGGACAAGTTGCTTTAACCTCATCAACGGCTAAGGGAGGCACATTATCAAGTTTATAAGGTGGTGTTTGATGATGCACCCTTAAGGTTTCCTTATAACTGAGAGCCAGTGAAAGCGTGTTTTTATCCGTGTCGATAGCAACTTGATCGCCTTCCTGTAGCTGGGTAAAAAATTTCACTTCCAGTTTTTCCCCATCGCGTGTCAGCGAATAAACGTCATGGGCACAATTAAAATAATCAATTTGCCCTTTGATGTCAGCGGCTTGGACATTGCCGACAAATGTGCAGACTAAAGCACTGATAGTAAAACGTTTTAAATCAATTCTCATAAAAACTCCATGACTTTTATAGAGGTTGTTCAGGTTAACTAATAAGCATAATTTTTACAAGACATGATTTGCCCTATTGTCACCGTCATCTAAAAATTTTGCCAACTGAAAGGGCAACCACAAGGGATTGCCCCTACGTTTCAACCAAAGAGACAATCCTTTATCCATTGAGAAATCCGATTTTTGAAAAAAATCGGATTTCTTGGGCCAGTTAAAAATGTTAAAAAACTTTTGTATACCAACAGATTCTTAACATTCAATGCGTCAACCGCGCATATAATTGCGGCAATTCCTTTGGCAGTTCAGACGGATTACGGATTACTACATAACTGTTAGTTCCAAAAATGTGAGGCAAATAATCACTCGCTTTTTCATCAATCGTCACACAAAATGGTTGTAGTCCAAGTTTTCGGGCTTCATGTAAAGCCATGCGGGTATCTTCTGCCCCGTAGCGACCCTCATATTGATCTAAATCATTAGGCTTGCCGTCAGTTAACAATAACAATAGAGGTTTTCCCACCTTTTGTTTACTCAACAACATGCTGGCATGGCGGATAGCTGCCCCCATACGAGTATAGTAGCCCGGCTTAATTTTAAGAATACGTCCACGCACCAAAGCATCATACTTTTGTTCAAATGTCTTGATCGTATTAAATCTTATATGGCTACGGTGGCGGGAAGAAAAACCGTACATGGCATAGGGATCACCGGTTGCACAAAGGCTCTCAGCAAATAGAAATAGGCTGTCCCGAATAACCTCAATCACCCGTGTATCGTTATTGATCCATGTATCGGTAGATAGAGACAAGTCGGCTAATAATAAACAAGCTAAATCCCGATTACCACCTCGAAAATCCCGGTAAAGTCCTCGTTCCATACTTACATGCCCACAACGACATTCGGCAATGTGTAACAAATAGGCATCCAAATCTATTTCACTACCATCTGGTTGCCCTTTATGCCAAATTCGCTTGGGGATTAACGCCTCAAATTGGCGACGCAAACGGTGGGCAGTGCGCCTCAAGTGAGTAGGGAGTTCCGTTGGCATTGCAGTAGTAGCCAACATGGGTTGCAGACAACAATAATCGGGGCGCAACTGTTGCCGTTTATAATCCCATTCTGGTAACAAAATACCCTCTCCCAATTTGGCATCGTCATTTGACGGTGCTGGCAAATCCAAATCAAAACGCAGAGAAGTAGCTGCTGGCTTGTTATCCCGTGCCACACTGACAGTATCCATATCATCAAGAGCATTTTTCGCCGCCTTACTATCTTCTTCATCATCAGTGCAACGATCTACTTTAACGTATTCTGCCAAAGTAAATAGACTTTCTAGGCGAAATGCTAATAGCCCTTTTTTACCATCTGGCATTTCGGTACGTTCCCCACGGCGACGGCGTTTATCTTCGACGACTTGGTTCTTTTGGGTGGATTGTCGGGTTTTGGGTTCATCATGTAGAGCCACGGCTAAATTGCTAGTATTGATGGGTGGCGATGGATGCAACCATAACGGTACTGGTTGATGGGGGCGTTTTGCAGCCGGCAATTCTATCACACTACCCGGCTGGCGTAAGGCTTGTTGAATCGCTCGCTCGGCAGCCGCCTCGTCTGGAGGTAAACGAGTTAAATTGGGACGTAATACCAGTAAAGCCTCTACCAAGCGATGGTAGCGTGGCTGTAGCCCCGGAAAATTAAGCAGCGTTTGTTTGGTAAGTTGTTGATTTAATTGAAACCAATGCAAATTATGGTCAAACTTCCCAGCCGCGAGGGCAGCCAGCCATAAGTATAAATCACGATTAAGAGCCTTTTCTGGGAACAAGTTAACATAAGCCGGCAATCGCAAAGCTTCACCATCTCGCCAACATAATTCAACTTGTTGATGAGTCCCGGCGAGCCGCTGCCACCAATTACGTCGCGCCCGGTGTGCGGTTGCAGTAGTTGCTTCGACACGCAAACCGCCATTTCCGCCTAAGGCACGAAATAATACTCCTACCGTTTTGCTAACTTCTTTTAATTCTACTGTCGCTTGCGGATAGCCGGTAGCAGCAGCGCGTGTGATGAGGCGATGCCAAAGTTTTCCTACGTGTTCTTCCATTTGGGAATCCGTTTAATCATCAGAGCCTTGGGATAAATACCAAAGCTGTTTTCTTCGTTTTCGGTGCTGGACGGGGTTTGCAACCCCGTCCGTAACGTTTTTTCCCATTCGATTTTGGGGTAAGGAAAAACGGTAACGACGCCGGTTGCAAACCGGCTTTGGCAAAGTTTTATGGAATCACGATTAGGCTTGGACTCCGGTGAAGACGCAAAGTAATCATAATGCACCTCCTTTTTGAGAACAGATTGTCTGGTGGCAAATTTAATAACAACCTTTATACCACTGTTCGAGCTTCTGGAGGAATAAAGCCACAAGAAATATTTTCCCTTGGAATACCCATTTCGACCAGTTCTGTGACAACCAGATTTTCGGTGTTATTACACTGAATAACCATTTTGTCACCCAAAATATCTATATGCACCAAACAGAGATGAATGCGTTTGTGTTTCAACCAGCCTACCCGCACCGCCATGTAACTCATTCGTTCGTCATCAAGGAGTAGTTCGACATTTGACCATGGACTTTTTAATGGCTCCAACGACGAAAGCAGTTTCTTTATGCAACGTTTATAAAAATCTATTTGAGATGCCATAGTAATTATTCTGCTGAAATTGAAAAGTCATGTTGGGTGAGCAACGTTGCCCACCACAAACTTTTTAAGCTAACGCGATGACTGACTAGAGTCACGAATTTTATCCAAACTGCACTGGCTGCGAGTCAAAATCTATCATAATCAAGAAACACTCTGCGAAATTTTTTCCACCAACGTATCAATGTCTTTTAATTCTGTACTCAAAGCTTGCCGTACCGTTCTCCGCAAGCGTCCAAGTTGATGCGTGGTTAAGTCCAAGTCTTTATCATCGCTGACGACATTTTTGGCTTTTATAGCACATTGTTTGCCCCATTCTGCTAATTGCAAGTGTGATTTGTTGTTGCTGTCAAATTTAGGGAAGGGCAATTCTAGGATTTTCTTGCAAACGTGTCTTGGGCCGAACAAACCTTTTGCTTGAAATTCTTTAATTTGCTGGTTACTGTATCCACAGTTTAAAAAACAAGCAAAAAAATATGCTTCATCCAAATTAGAAGTGGCAAACCAATATGTTGTGTAATCAACAACAAATTCTAAACTGAATTCTTTTCTATCTACTATAATTGCATTTGCATCTTTCCCGGAAACTGTGTAAAGTAGCAAATAGCGCGTATTGAGATTTTGTCGAGTTAATTTACTTAGCCAATCTAAATACTTGTATAAACTGACTTCATTTTTCTTATTTTTATCCGTTTTATTGTCATCCCACAATTTTTCAGCTTGTTTAAACCACTTTGCCATCTCAATTTCACCCAATTCAAACAGCGCATCTGCGGACTTAATCTCAATCACTTTGCCGCCTTCTTCTTTAATAATGATGGGTAATAATACTAATGGAGGATTAATAAGCACAAAAGGAACGATATTTTTTGCCAATGCAGTACGAAACAGAAAATTAGTATTGATTCTGCCACTCAACGTGAAGGCTTTCCAAGGCATTTTGGCTTCGCGCAGAATAGAAGAGCTGGTTTTAAATTGCATAATTCTGTCTTGCCAATTATCTGGCAAATATTGTTCAGATTCTACAAAATAAAAGCTACGAGGTACAATAGTCGCCCCCTGTTTAAAAAGCGGAGCATAATAACTTTCCGTTGCATAACTTATTGATTCTGTAGTGGTTAGGGCGGAGCGAACCTTTCTTGCTTGTTTGGAAAGTAGCGAATAAAACCAGTTTTTTTCTGTAAATTCAAGCGCGTGTTTCACACTATCCCAGCGTAAATGCTTCGATTCCAATTTTCCTTTGACAGCAAAACCTTTAATCCCCGTTTTAGGGATAGCTTCTGGATGATTAGATTGTTGGGCAAAAATCACCGTTGCCGGTACATTAAACAAAGGGGTAACTTTATCTAAATCCCAAACTGCGGTTAATTGCAACCCTTTTGCTTGCCCACAACGGGTGTTATCATGTTGATCGGCAGTCAGAAAGCTACGCGGTAATACAAAAGCAATGCTACCACCGGCTTTTAGAAAATAATTGGCAGCATGAGCCAGAAAAATGGCAGCAATTTCTAAATGAGGCATGTTTGCCTTATTAACCGGTATCAGTGCATAAGTTTGGGCTAATTCTTGGAGTTCATGTTGATAAGTCGCATTGGTAACATCGGCATAAGTCAACCAAGGGGGATTACCGATCACAAAATCAAATTGCTGTTTGAGAAAAACTGGCTTGTAGCTGTTTTGTAAAATAAACTGCCAAATGCTATCGCGTCCATTATCTTTCGCATCTTTAAGGGCTTGATAAATTCGATATAATCCATTGATATTACTATGAATATTTGGATTTTCAAATTTACGGTGCAACTGCCCCGCAAAATGCTGGTGGTTAAGGATGTCAGTAGCATAATCAGCCAGTTCATTGCAAAGGGTAATGACTGCATCAAATTCAGCCGGATTAGAAAAAATGTCCATATTGAGGCTATGTACTTTATCATCAATAATCATCTTAAAGCTGGCTCCAAACAATCCGGCTGCGCCTTCGGGCAACAATAAAGAATTTGCCAAATAAACATGGAGTGTCACCGGTTTTTTGGCGTGCCGAATTTTGGCACTCAAAGCCAACAATAGCGTTGTTTTAGCAATTTGCACCGAGAGTGGATGAATATCTATGCCAATAACTTGACTGGTTAATTGCGCTGCGGATAGTTTAGGAAAATCCATTTTAAGTTTGGCAACCGCCGCCCGTAAAAATGAACCACTGCCACAGGCTGGATCAAGTATTTTGCTATCGAAGGTAACCGGCAAACTCGCCATGATCCTTTCGCACAACCAATCTGGCGTATAATATTCGCCGAGCGCGTGACGAGTTTCCAAATCAATCAGTTCTTGATAAACCCCCTTTAAAATATCTTCTTGTACGTTTGAGAAATCATACTCGCTAAGTTGCCGGGCAATATCCCTAAAAATAGGCTTGAGCGCGTAAAAATGTTCATCCAATGCTACCCAATAATAAAAATCATTTTCGACAAAGCGTTCTACATTCAATTGGTTAAAAATATCGCCGGTCAATATGCCATGTAATTGCTGTTCTTGGAGATAGGTTTGCTGGACAGAAATAACCGTATAGGCGAGTATTTTGGCAAATATACTTAGATAAGTATGGACAAAAAACATTTCCTGCCGCGAGCCATCAAATTTACCATAAGCGATATGCAGGAATTTTTGCCACTGCTGATAAGCCGTTTGTAATTCAGATTGATTAGCAAGGCTAGGCAAATGGGTTTGCATCACCACCATTGCATTTAAAAAAACCGCTGAACTTTCCCCAAAGTCGCGCTGAATATTAGAAAGCGTTGGCTGCTGCGGTTGAGTTTTAAACAAATAACGATCAATAAAAAACGGAAAATCGGCAAAATTATTTTCTAGCAGCGTAAAAGTATCAGTTTGCACGAGTTCAATTTGCACCGCCGTTATTTTCTGAGCAATGACACTTTCATAATTGGGCGCGTAAATACGCCATTGTATCCCATCTGTTGCAACTAGGATGAAATGATAAAATTTGTCCGATTTCCAATTGCCAGCCAGATATTCAACCAGTTGCTCTTTAGCATGTTCGCCAGTTTTAGCCAAACTTTTTTCCCATTCAATAATCACATTATTATATTGTGTATCCGCCCTACCGGTTTTCAGGCGATTTTTGAGGGGAATATTAAAAATAGTTTTTTCTGCCCCCAAATTCATGCTGTCAATAATAGCTGTCGCAGCAGCATCATGATCAAATAACCGGGTTAGCAAAGTTTGAAATAATTCTTTTTTTGCAGCTTCTGTATTAGCTTGGGAAATGGCTTGAAAATAGGTTTGAATGACTGAAGTATTTGATTTCATTATTCTTGATAGTTATTGGCTCCCACATGCAAGAGTATAGGAAATTTGAGATATCCGATTTTTTGGAAAAATCTGATTTATTGAGTCTCATTTTTGGGTATAGAAAAACTTCCGCCATCTGGCACTGTAGCACTTTTCCAAACTGTTCGCAGTTTTCAAGCAAGCGTTTTTCAATTCGTTGTACTCACATCTAGCTTAGCGAATTCCATTTTAGCATTAATCCTGCTCATCCGTTAATCCGTTAAATCTTGTTCAAAATACACGGTTGCCGCTTATTCATCAAAATCTTGACGTGTGCTAAAATTAACACTTAAGTAGAATAGATATTTGTGTCTGTTCAAAGTTATTTTTTCTTCATCATCTTCATAATGGAACTTCACATAATAGATTGGTTAATTATTGCCATTTTTTTAATGGTTATATTGGGTGTGGGACTCGCGTTTACCAACCAAGCTGGTAAAAATGTCGAGAGTTTTTTCTTAGGTGGACGTAAATTGCCTTGGTGGATAGCCGGTACTTCTATGGTAGCGACTACTTTTGCAGCGGATACGCCGTTGTTGATTACCGAATTGGTGGCGCAAAGTGGTGTCAGTGGTAATTGGCTGTGGTGGAATGGCTTAATTGGGGGCATGTTAGCGACTTTCTTTTTTGCTAAATTTTGGCGTAAAGCTAATATTATTACTGATGTCGAGTTTACGGAATTACGCTATTCTGGCAAAGAGGCTGCTTTTTTGCGTGGGTTTAAGGCGGTTTACTTAGGCATTTTTCTGAATTCTGTCGTCATCGCATGGGTGAATGTTGCCTTGGGTGCTTTGTTACATGTCTTTTTCGATATTCCAGCCAACCAGCTTATTTATTATCTTGCCGGCGCAATGTTTATCGTGATGATTTATTCTAGTCTCTCCGGCTTACTGGGGGTGGCAATTACTGATTTCATCCAATTTATTATTGCTATGACCGGGTGTATTGTGCTTGCTATCATCGTGGTGAACAGTGAGCAAATCGGGGGAATTAGTGGTTTACAAGCCAAACTCCCGGCTGCCACTTTTGATTTTTTTCCAACCATCGAATTTTCTAGTAAGTCATTGGTTGAGACGAGCCAAGTTTTGGGTATAAGTTTGGCTACTTTTTTGGCATTTATTGGGGTGCAATGGTGGGCTAGTTGGTATCCGGGAGCCGAGCCGGGCGGCGGTGGTTACGTTGCTCAGCGCATGATGAGTGCTAAAAATGCCGAACATGCCGTTAAGGCTACCCTATTTTTTCAAATTGCCCATTATGCGTTACGGCCTTGGCCATGGATTTTGGTGGGATTGTGTGCCATTGTCCTGTACCCCGATTTGTCGGCTACCGATAAAAAGTTAGGCTACGCATTGGCAATGAAGGAATTTTTGCCCACCGGTTTAAAAGGCTTATTATTAGTAGCATTTTTAGCCGCCTACATGAGTACCATTTCGACGCAATTAAATTGGGGAACTAGTTATATCGTTAACGATTTATACAATCGCTTCATCCGCCCTAACGCCACCCAAAAACAATTAGTAAGGGCTTCGCGCCTCAATACTTTTTTATTAATGCTAGTGGCATTGGCAGTGACTTCCCAAATCCAAACCTTAGAAAGTGCCTTTAAATTTATGATTGAATGCGGTGC
>Ga0233403_10001172_pt1 | contig 12348 bp, 8 predicted proteins | sample Na_oxic_1_MG_FD_179866 | JGI IMG/M metagenome (GOLD analysis project Ga0233403, IMG submission 179866) | Seawater microbial communities from Saanich Inlet, British Columbia, Canada - Na_oxic_1_MG | ecosystem: Environmental > Aquatic > Marine > Inlet | place: Canada: British Columbia | collected...
ACCGCCGGTTGTAATCTTGCCTGTAAGTTTTGCCAAAATTGGGATATGAGCAAGTCTCGTCAAATGGATACGTTGGCCGATCTGGCGGCCCCTGATCAGTTGGCTCGTGCCGCTCAAAAGTTAGGTTGTCATAGTGTGGCTTATACTTATAATGATCCGGTGATTTTTCACGAATATGCGATTGATGTGGCTAAGGAGTGCCGCCAACTAAATATTAAATCAGTGGCAGTGACCGCCGGTTATATTTGTGAGCAGCCGCGCATCGAATTCTTTAATTATATGGATGCTGCCAATGTAGACTTAAAGGCGTTTACCGAACAATTTTATTATAAGTTGACCGGTGGCCATTTGCAAGCAGTGCTAGATACTTTGCGCTATCTGAAACATGAAACAGATGTTTGGTTTGAGCTGACGACGCTACTGATTCCGGGTGAAAATGATTCGGAAAATGAGCTGGAAGAAATGACACAATGGGTAGTGGAAAATCTCGGTCCTGATGTGCCGATGCACTTTACGGCTTTTCATCCAGATTGGAAGATGTTGGATAAGCCATCCACGCCGCCTGGTACTTTGTCGATGGCTCGCCGTATTGCTGTCAAGAATGGGGTGCGGTATGCTTATACTGGTAATGTACATGATAAGCAGGGCGAGAGTACTTATTGTCATCATTGTGGCCATCGGCTCATTGGGCGCGATTGGTATGTATTAAGTGATTGGAATTTGACGGCAGCCGGTGAATGTAATCAGTGCGGCACTCCATGCGCTGGCGTATTTGCAGCCCAACCGGGTGACTGGGGTGCCAGACGTTTACCGGTTAGGTTGCAAAACTTTGCTTAGTTGGAGTCCAAAGCTTTAGCTTTGTTATTTTGAGATGCGTTACACGGGAACAAACTTGTCAAAAAAAACGTTTTTTGGAAAACGGGGTTTTTAGCATCAGTCCAAATTATGATCGCGCTCAGTATATAAACTAAACTTTTTTCAGGAATGCTCTCGTTTTAAAAACATCATCGCTAAAGTCTTTTTCTGGAAGACTGTATGAACAATTATCGTTAAGAATCTTCCCTCTTTTTTATCGCCAATTGGCGATTCTTCTGAGCTAATTCGTAGTCGGGTTTGATTTGCAACGCGTTGTCAAAACTTGGTATTGCCTCGTCAAAGCGGCCTAAGGTTCCTAGCACGATTCCGCGATTGTTCCAAGCGTCGTAGAGATCGGGTTTGATTTGTAACGCGTTGTTGTAGCTTTCTATTGCCGATTCATGTTGGCCTAAGTCTTCGAGTGCGGCACCACGATTGTTCCAAGCTTCAAACGAATCGGGCTTGATTTGTAAGGCTTGGTCGTAATTTTCGACCGCTTCCTGATGACGGTCTAAGTCATCTAGCGCGTTGCCACGATTGTACCAAGCTTGGTGCAAGTCGGGTTCAAATTGTAAGGCTTTGTCATAGCTTTCTATGGCTTCCTCGAAGTGGCCTAAGTTGTATAGTGTTAAGCCGCGGTTGTTCCAAGCAGCGTGGAAATCTGGTTGAATTTGTAGGGCCTTGTCATAGCTTTCTATTGCTTGTTCATGGTGACCTAACTCGTCAAGTGCTAGGCCGCGATTGTTCCAAGCAGCGTGGAAATGGGGTTGGAGTTGTAGGGCTTTGTCATAGCTTTCTACGGCTTCTACAAAGTGGCCGGCTTTTTCTAGGGCGAGGCCGCGATTGTTCCACGTTTGCTGATCATTAGGCTGTAATTGCAACGCGTGGTCGTAATTTTCTATGGCTTCGGTAAAGCGGCCTAAGTGATAAAGTGCTAGGCCACGATTGTTCCAAGTTTGGTGATCGTCTGGTTGGATTTGCAAGGCTTGGTCATCACTTTCTATCGCGTGTTCATGACGGCTTAAGTGGTCAAGTGCAATACCTCGATTGTACCAAGCCTGGTGATAGTTGGCTTGAATTTTTAGGGCTTTGTCATAGCTTTCTACGGCTTCAAGGTGGCGACCTAACTTTCTGAGGGCAATGCCGCGATTGTTCCAAGCGGGCGGATAGTCTGGTTGGATTTGTAGGGTTTTGTCATAGCTGACTATGGCCTCCAAATGGCGGCCTAAGTCATTAAGGGCATTGCCGCGATTGTACCAAGTTAGGTGATCATCTGGGCCGATTTGTAGGGCTTTGTCGTAACTTTCTATCGCTTGTGTTAAATGGCCGGAGTTCTGTTGAGTATTGCCTTGATTAAACAAAGTTTGATAGTCGTCAGAGTGGATTTTCATAATGGATTTGGGTTAGTAAATACAACAAACATTATTGGTAATAAACATCCGATATGGGAGGGTTACAAACGGGCGCATTCCCATTTTCACGGACAAGTACAACGGATACCCGAAATAAACGGATAATATTCAATTAGATGTCGTGACCGGAAAAACCTAAACTATTGATTTTAATATATTATATTTATTCGGAGCCAATTATTATTAGCTTTCCAATTACCAAAAAACCGGGTTATTTTTAGAAAAGTCCCTTATCCGTTTATTTCGCGTATCCGTTGTACTAGAAAGAGTAGTGATCAAGATTGATAATACCCTTTTTTTGGGAATGCGCCTTTACAAACTCAGTCTGGCTATCTCCTAGACGGGGCTGCAAACCCCGTCCGGCCTGAAGAATTAATGGTTAATGGTTGATGGTTAATGGTTGGTTAACTTGTTGGTGACCGTTCAATGACAGAATAAATTATCAATACTTTTAAATAGGGTCTATTTTAATTCGTTTCAATTCAAATACTTTTTGAGGCTGAATTTTTTTGACAAAAATTTTAGCCTTAATAGTTATTTTGCAACAATTCTAATAAGTACCTAAGGCTACTCACTTCTGACGGGGATCGATTTCTGATTTATTTTTCAGATTGAGTTTGCTCAACAAAATCATTAAATTGCTGCTCTAAAGGGCTGGGTATAACCAATACTTCATCGAGAAAGTGAAATAACTCGGAATAAACCGGTTTGCTGTATTTCGCCTCATACAAGGCTTTAAACAATGCCTGTTTTTCGTTTAAGCGTTTGGTTGAGTTTCGGCGGGTTTCCACTTTCACCAAGTGAATGCGTACCACCATGGCAAAGGGATTGTTCGATTTGTCTAAAACAGACCCTTTTTCCCAATAGTCTGTGAGCTTGATGATTGGAAAATGACATGACAGATCGAACCCAATCAAGCCATGGCTATAACTTTGGGGCCGCCAATCTGGTTCCGAGTCACCCAAAATGGCTAAACTCATGACTTGGGAACCATAACGGTCAAACAGGCGAGAATTGTTAATAAACATTCGTTGTGCAAATAAATCGTACTTTTGCAGTTGCACGTTGATATAGATACAAAATCCGCTATTCTTACGATTTAATAACCTAACTTTAACTAAGTTTTCTGCACATATCCGTTTCATATTGGCATCTTTAAGCAAATTTTGGAGTTCTTTATCCAAAAATTGACAGTTGCGATTCCAATCAATCAACTTATGTACTTGAGGAAAAAAGAACTCCATAAAGTCTTCAAAAGAAACTTTAATGAGGTTTTGCCACAAACGGTCAAGTTTGGTTGAAACTTGAGTCATATTGAATTTTCCTTGGTTTTTATCCTGATATATGGCATGTACTTGAAAAGGGTGAAAAGAAAAACTGATCAGTTTGGTCAAGAAAAACCGTATTTTTACAGCAATTCCCGCTCTAAAATTTGGTACAGAAAGCTTTTACTCTCATTTTCTTGAAAAATAGCACGAAAAGCCAAATTGAAATCCCTTGTATCAATTAGGTTAAAAGTATGAACGGGAATTTCTGGTATTTTTATTGACTTTAAATCCTTGGCACTGGGATCGTTAAGTGAGAACGCTTCAATTAATTTCTGCTCAAACCAGGCATACCTTGTTTGCGCTCGTGCAAGGCGTACCTTGCGAACCTCGAACATTATTTCAATCGGTATAATGTTTAATATTTTAACATTTTGGTCTCAAAAATTGGAATCAAAAGAAACCCTGTTTTTGCTTGCCCAAAGCTAAAGCTTTGGACTCCAACAACAAACGTCAAATCAAAAAAACTCCGATTTCGAGTTTTCGGTTTAATCCAGCGTTGTTTTTCGACATACCAGACCGGTTTTTAAAACCAGCCTGGTATCAAACTAAAAAATCCGAAAAGTTGACCGTGCGACGTATAACCAAATCGAAAAATGCTATAATTTCCATTATCAATGAAATTTGTACCAATGGATGTTCTAGTTTTTACTCGATGGAAGACATTTTTTTGACAAAGTCATTCACCAAACACAGTTATAAACAAAACCATCAACCATTAACCATTAGATGAATTATCCCAAACACAGATGACTAAGGATGACTGGTTATTTCTGTAGTTCATCAACCAGCCGTTGTTTAAAGGCATCGATAGAGTCAATTAAAATGGCTTCTCGATGCAGATTGGCTAAAAGTATATTATTATCAATGCCTTTAATCATTTTAGCGACGGGCTTAGGTACCCGTTTAAAACGGACTTTCAACGTATCAATCACATACTCTTGGGCGTTTTGCAAAGTGCCCTGTTGGACACCTTTATCAATCCCAAATTTTTCAATACTGGTCACATATTGCATTTGGATCTCCGACTCGTATTGGAGGACAAAATCGTGAAATTGCCATTCAAACCCTTTGGGTAAAGCGAGTACCCAATCCAGAAAGCAAAATAAATCAAGGAATTTCTGCTCACTGTAGTTAGCCTGATATAAGGCTTTAAACAGCTCAATTTTTTCGTGGAGGCGTTTGGTTGAAGATCGGCCGGTTTCTAATCTTTTTAGATGAGTACGTACCACCATGGCAAAGGGATTCTTCAACTTTTCTAACTCGTCCCCTTTTTTCCGATAGTCTATGAGTTTCATGATGGGAAAATGACACGACATCTCAAAACCAGCAAACTCATGGGTATAACTTTTGGGTCGCCAATCTGGATTTAAGTCACCTAAAATGGCTAAGCTAAAGACTTGAGTCCCATAACGGTCAAACAAGCGGTAATTGTTAATAAACATTCGTTGTGCAAAGAGCTTGTACTTTTGCAGTTGCACATCAATATGGATATAAACTACCATTGTTTTATCATCCTTGAGCCAGACTTTCACCAGCTTGTCAGCCAAATGTCGGTTCATTTTGGCATCTTTTACCACTTTTTGGAGTTCTTTCTCCATAAATTCATAGCCGCGATTCCAATCAATCAGCTTATGGACTGCTGGAAAGAAGAATACCATAAACTCTTCAAAATAAATATCTACAATGTATTCCCACGGCTTGTCAAGATCGGTTAAAACTTTGATCATATTTTCTCTGTTTTTACCTTCGTTGTTTCTGTATGTAGATTTTCAGAAAAATTTTTCTTATTGAAGCCAACAAACAGCTTGCATCAGTTAGTGATATTTCGCACCAGTAACAATTCGATAATATCCGTTCTCGATAACAATACCTTCGCCAAATCATACAGACATAGAAGATAATATAGTTTTTCAGATAAATAATTTCTTTGGCAGCCAACAGCTAAAGCAGTTGTCTGAAAGCTTAAGTACCCTAAAGGGCACTAAATAATTATCTGAATATCTATAGGGCTATTTAACGGATATCATAAAATTCAAACTCTTCTATTTTGAGTGCTTTGACTGATAGAAAGATAAGCTTCATTAGGTTTCAATAAGTTAGGATAATAACCCTAGTTAATATAAGCGTTTTGGCGAAGATATTAGATGTTAAATTACTCCCAACAATAACAATTATTTACTCAGGCAACGCGTCTGCCAAAAAATTGGGCAATACCAAGCTGGCTTTTTGGATATCAGCGTTGTAGTAGCGTGTTTTAAATGATTTATTGCCAGCGTCGTTTTCCCTAAAGACTGTTAAGTCGCCTTTACCGGCCAAAGTTGCTGTCCACCATCCAGACGGATAAACGCATTGTGGAAATTGTAAACTGCGTGTTTTCTCAAAGCCAGCTTCACGCATAGCTTGGTGCATGGATTGCAATAACTCTAAATGCAATAGTGGCGATTCGCTTTGTTGAACCAGTAACCCCTCTGGAGTCAAGACGCGCCGACAATCACGATAAAAGTCGGCCGTAAATAAACCTTCTCCCGGTCCTAAAGGATCGGTGCTATCAACAATGATAACATCAACTGTGTTGTTTTGCGCGTTTGCCATCCATTTGATGCCATCCATAAAGCGAATTTCAGCGCGAGGATCGTTGTTGGATTCGCACAGCGTGGGAAAATACTGCTCTGACAGACGAGTGACACGTTCATCAATTTCTATTTGTAAAACCTGTTCGAGGTTAGGATGTTTTAAGACTTCGTGCAACGTGCCGCAGTCTCCGCCACCGATAATAACCACTTTGCGTGGGTTAGAGTGTGTAAATAGCACCGGATGCGAAAGCATTTCATGATAGATAAAATTATCACGCTCGGACACCATGATAAGATCATCAAGCGTCATCAATTTGCCAAATTCGGTTGTTTCGTATATAGCAATCCGTTGAAAAGGGGTTTGCTCTTCATGTAATTTTTTTTCCAGGTGTAATGAGAAGGCGCATCCTTTTGGTGAGTCTTTTTCGGTAAACCAGTTGTTGTCTAAACTCATTTGTTAAATACCTAATAGCTGAATTTGGTGGGGTTCACTTCGTGAGCCAGCCCCCTACATTAATGGCATTGCCGAGTATCGAAAAACAGAAGTCTTCATACCATGAACCAGGACAACCTTAAAGGATTTCCCCTACGTTGATCTATTTATTGTAGGGGCAATCCACTTTGTTCCCCTTCTATCTATCTGCTGGTATGGAAACTTCCGCTTTACAACACGAGTAGCCAGGGCATAAATGCTGCCTAAAAACGTTGTTGGGGGCCAGTAGAACGCTGTGAAACTACCGTTAGTGCTGAATTCGGTGGGTTTCTGACAAAACAATTATAATATCAGAAGTCGTTTCACCAAGAAAGAATTTTCTGCTAAAAAAGGGCAATTCCTTGTCGTTGCTGTGCCAAAATTCATGATTTGGTATTGAAAGTTTAACATCTGAACTCATGAGGTCAATCAGTGAAAATCACTTATAAAATTTCCGGATTAGGTGTCCTTTTTTTAGTCGTTTGTGGTGCCGGTTTCATGCACTATTTGACGACAAATGAGGCTATACACATTGCTTTCGTAGTCGGACTCTCTGGTGAAAAAGCCGCTAATGGCAATTCCCTTGTCCAAGGTGCCCAGTTGTATGTGGATAGAGTTAATCAACTGGGGGGAATTAATGGGCGAAAAATCGTTCTTGATGTCTTTGATGACCAAAACGATCCCCAAATCGCTCAACAACAGGCCCTTGAAATCGCGGAACAAAATAGGGCCATTGCGGTTATCGGACATCGGTTTAGTTCATGTTCTCTCAGCGCCGGTGACATTTACAAAAAATATCACCTTCCGGTCATTACTCCTTTCTCCACCCATGTGAAAGTGACTCAAGACAATGACTGGTACTTTCGGACCATTTTTGATGACCATTTGCAAGGTCATTTTTTAGCCCATTACGTCAAAAACGTTTTTCACCAAAAGAGTGCCAGTATTATTCATAGTGATGATGCTTACGGTAATTACCTTGCCCAAGTTTTTTTTCAAGCGGCCAGTGATTTGGATATAGAAATCAAGCATCAATGGAGACTTAAAAACAACGAGACTTCTATGGATCAGACCTTGAGCCAAATTGCTGGAGAATTGAAGGCCAATTCAGCCCAAGCCGGAGTCGTCTTTTTGGCAACTCATGCCAATGAAGGAGTCAAACTGGTTAAATTCATCAAGGATTTAGGTATAAGAAACCAGATGATAGCAACCGATGCGTTCGCCTCAAAAACTTTTATGCAAGGTTTTAAAAAAGACCCAAAAGAACATAGAAATCCCGGCTTTTATACGGACGGATTATACGTTGCTGCACCTCTCATCTTTGACAGCGCCAATGAACAAGCCCAATACTTAAAAGACAGTTATCAAACGGTTTATGACGAAGAAGTCTCTGATTGGCAGACGGCTTTTGCTTATGATGCTGTTATGATGCTGATTGACGCTATTCATAAAGCCGAACTTACCGGTTCCAAAACTGCCCTGGTTGAGGATCGGCAAAAGTTGCGGGATTATCTGGCCAACTTGACTCGTGTTGATCATGCCATGGAAGGTGTCGCCGGCTTTAATTATTTTGATGAACAAGGAAATGCCCAAAAACCGATTGTTATGGGCATTTATAAAAATGGCTCTCTTATTTCCGCCTTCACTCAGTTTCAAGACGTACCGAATTTGAGCGATATGATTCATTGGAAGGATACGGATCAGGACGAGCGAATGTTGCAGATGGGTGACAAGCATAAGTACAAAACCCATGTCGTCTACACCGGCTTCAAAATCAATCAAATAAGTGAAGTCGATTTAACTTCTTTAACTTACGCACTAGATTTTTATCTGTGGTTCCGATTTTTAGGTACGATTAATCCGGCAAACTTGGAATTTTTGAATTCGGTCAAATCGATTGAATTAGGTGAACCGATTGATGAAGCAATGGAGGGCACTATAAACTACCGTCTTTACCATGTCAAGGGCCGTTTTAAGGTGAGTCCCAAATATCGTGGGCTTCAGATTTTGGGTGTCAGTTTTCGTCACCGTCAGTTACCTCGCTATCGCTTGATTTATGTCACGGATACGCTTGGAATGGCACTGTTATCCAAGGACGCATTCGTTAAAAAACTTCAAGAAGCACAAGTACTGAGTCCCAAACATGAGGGCATAATTACCCAAGCTTGGCTTTCTCAACAGACGACCACTAAGGAGTCTTTGGGTAATCCGAAATATCTCAATGCGCCCAATGCTGCAGTTGAATATTCTCAATTTAACATGGGTGTTCTGGTGAAAGAGGACAAATTGTCCTTGCTTGATCTCATTCCCCATGAAGCTGCTAATATGTTATGGTTTTTGAGTTTATTGGTTGTCATTCTATTGCTGATAGTGAGTCAGCTTCAGCCATTCCAACGTTTTTTTGCGTTGCTTTTTGTTCTAAAGACGATTTTTATATTTTTGTTACTATTGTCAACCGAGAACATTTTAGTTAACTGGTTTATGGCACCCGGTATACCAGACTCTTACCTTTCCGCCACCAGTATCGCATTTGATATGTTGTGGTGGATAATCTGGGCCATTTTGGTTCATATTGCCAGTCATCATTTTTTATGGAAACCCCTTGAGAAAAAAAGCGGTCGTTCCATACCAAACCTGGTACATCATGTTTGGATTTTCACGATTTATGCTCTGGCATTGTTTGGTATGGTGGCTTTTGTGTTTGACCGGCCGATCACCAGTTTATTGGCAACCTCGGGTGTCCTTGCCATGATTATTGGTTTGGCCGCGAAAATGAATTTGTCAAATATTGTTTCCGGTCTGGCGATTAATCTGGAGCATCCCTTTCGTGTTGGTGATTGGGTCAAAATAGGCAGCTATGACGAGGGGGTTATCGAAGATATTAATTGGCGTGCTACCCAAATTCGTACCCGCACCGGTTTGAGTTTAATTATTCCGAATAGCAACGTTGCCGAAAAGGATATTTTCAATTTCAGTGCCAAAGAAAACCTTTGGTTACGGCCGACCATTTACGTTGATCCTCGCCACCCGCCTGAGATTGTTAGAAAAATTCTTGATAAGGCACTGTTATCCGCTGAAGATATTTTAACAAAACCGGCACCTTTTAGCTTATATGTCGGTATCAATGACTGGGCTGCCAGTTATTGGATGTATGTTTGTATTGATGACTACAGCAAAAAATATCGCATTTTGCAATCGGTATGGGAAAACGCTTGGGCGGAACTTTCGCGTGCTGGTATCCAAGCGGCCATTCGACGGCAAGAAGTCTATGCCTTTAGAGGTGAAAAAGAGAGAAAATGGGTATCAGCCGTGCTACCCGAAGCCGTTCAATTGGAATCCCATTGATGCTTTGAAACCTGACCGGTTTTCAAAATCGGTCAGGTCTATCGAAAGATTGCCACGACAAATCAACCACTAATGATACTTTATTTGAGAATATCTAAAATAATTGAACGGTTTGAACAATGGTGCGAATATCATACCCTTCAAAGCCACGATAAAAAACATGTACTAAAATGGCAACACTTTTTCTGTCGGGTGAAACGTAAATACGGCCCAGTTGATATTTTTGGGCATTTTCTCGATAATTATTCAGAGAATCCAGCACTTTTTCGACATGATGGCTAGTTTCGTTGGAAGTGTTTATGGTTATTTGGACTGCCGCTTTTTGATGAAAATCATCTTCGCCTGGTACCGTTTTTTGTAGCAGAGTCACGTAAATTTTCCGATCATTGTAGGAATAATGGGCGGTATTGTCGTCTTCGCCAAAAAAAGGCCCGTTGGCTAAGTAGCCAGTTTGTGGAGGGGTTAGCCCTAATTTTTGGCGAAGCGGCCAGGTTTGTTGGTAAATTTTTTGAAGAGCATCTTGTTCGGTATCGCCGCCGTTATCTGAACCACGGCTTTCAAGACATCCCCCCTGAACACAGTGATTGGTAGCCACGTCGGCAATGATGATTTTGGCACGCGGTATGCCAGAACCGTCCTCGACAACTGATTCGGCTAGGACAAAAAACTGGCTGTTTGATGAAAATCCGAGCATATCAAGATTCCAATCAACGGCGGCAGAAACCGGAGAAATGGTGAGCCCGATACTGGCTAATAAGACTAAAGTCATTGTGACACGTTTAAACATTTGTTCAACTCCTGATTTAACAATAAATTTTCAATTGTCGTCTGCTCTGAGTACCTAACCAAAGATGAAATTATACGGGCGCATTTCTATTTTCCCGCTACTTTTAAACTTGTCGAACTGAGGGCTTGGGGTGTTGGTTCTAGTCTACCTAAAAAATCATTGCCATTGTTAGGTTTTTATAAAAATTAATTAGAAACCCGGTTGCCAAACCGCACAAAGGTTAAAACAATAACTTACAAATAATTTATCCCAGTCAACTATTGATTTTTAATTTGCGCCTCAAAACTAAAGCAAGTCCCGATAGGCGGATAAAAAACACTTTTCAAAAATAGGAGTTTGGCAAGAAACTCAACAGTTTTTAATTACTAAATACTGAGCAGCAATACTTGAAATAGGTGAAAAACCAACCAGAAACAAAGTTTTATAATTCTCGCACCAGTAACAATTTCAAAAAAAATCATAAGTCTTTAAAACGAGCCTCTTGCAAAACTCTTTTTGAAAGTTTCCCCAGGTTTCACCTCTTGCTCTTAAAATTCAACCCCTATCGGGGTTGTCCCAGGTTTCACCTGGGTGAAAGCAAGAGGCTCCTTCCATTATTTTTTTAACAATATCAACCCCGTAGGGGTTGAATGTTAAGAGCAAGAGGTGAAACCTGGGGTTTTGCAAGAACCTCAGACTTTATGAATTTTTAGCGTTCTAAAAATATTTTTAGCCTCTAATCATTTCAATAACTTTAGGATTTACCCGGTTAAACATAAAATAACCTTAAAATTCATATACTTATATACAAAAATCGCAAATAGCTGGAAAAAAACTATATCAATAAAATCAATGTTTTAGGCTAAAGTGTTTTGGAAAAAAACTTTAGCCTAAAAAGTCAGTAATAAAAGAGCCGGCCTTTATGGTTGCGTCGCTGCAAAGGTTTCACTACTGACCAAACGGGATACGGTGATAGAAAACCGCCTAAACCGGTGCCATTGATAAAGCAACGATTCCAGCAATCAATCCAATCAAGAACACAAAAATCAAAATCATCAACAGCCAGTAGGCGATTCCCACCAATTTATTTAAATTCCCAACCGCTGCCATCAAATGAGCGATGTCATTGCCTTCAGTATCGACAACCTTTTGGAAAGAGCGGGCCGCATTGATACCCCAAACACCAATCAAAAGGGCAACCAAAGCCCCAATGATATCCGGTCCCAGCACCGCCAGTTCTGCCTTTCCGTTAGCTATCGGAATAATGGCCTCAATTATCGACAGAATGGCAACAATTATCAAAAATATGCTGACAAACTTCATTTTGTGGGACAGGCCACCAATGGCCTTATTTTCTTCTTCATTAAATTCGTATTCGCTTGCCATATAAAAGTTTTTCTCATAAAGTGATGAGTTGATAGGCTGCTCACGGATTAAACATCCAGCGAGCGTGATTGTTTATCTTTCAAAAAATTACATACCATAAATGCAATCTGAAAAACATTATACACGAGAATTGCTAGATAGTTTTTCAGATAAATAATTTCTTTGGCAGCCAACAGCTTTAAGTTGTCTTTACACGAAAGTCCCCTTAAGG
>Ga0233403_10001173_pt1 | contig 12325 bp, 9 predicted proteins | sample Na_oxic_1_MG_FD_179866 | JGI IMG/M metagenome (GOLD analysis project Ga0233403, IMG submission 179866) | Seawater microbial communities from Saanich Inlet, British Columbia, Canada - Na_oxic_1_MG | ecosystem: Environmental > Aquatic > Marine > Inlet | place: Canada: British Columbia | collected...
AACAAGTGCCGGCTGTTGTCCTTGGCTGTCTTGAAAAAGGTTTGTCTTGGTTTGAACTATTTAGAATCCAATTAGTTTCAATGGTTGTATAGATTTGAAGCGTTCCCATTGAACGACCCCAGTGCCCGGCCATTGATATGGTGACAAAATCTGACACGCCTTTTTCCTCCAATTCGCCATTGTTCCATTCATAAGTTACATCCGGATAATCATAATATTTATCCCAATATTCAGCTTCAGTAACCTTATGTTTTTTGGGAACATAAGTGGTATCCGGTTGATAAGCTTTTAAATCTAATGCATATACAGCATTCATTTTGATTGTCTCCATTGACTAATTTCTAATCAATTGTTCATCACAAATCCCATTTCTTGAAAAGATTTCTTGCTGTAAATTTTTCTGTGATGACCCTATTTAGATGATTTAACCCGTTGATTTTATTTAATGCAAAAATTTATTTTTCCCATATCACCGGAAAATTTACAGCAAGAATTATTTCAAATCTTTAATTTCATTAAAAAGGATACGATACAGAATTTTGGCACTAAGCTTAATGTGAGGTATTGGCATACCTTCGTTGATACCATGCAAATTGATGGGATATCCATATTTAGAGTCAAATCGAGGCCCAGCGGCAATCAACTTAACATTGCCTTTAGCATCTGTGCCACCACCGGTTACAACAAATGGACAATCTTTTCCGGTCACTTCACGATAAGCCTTATTGATTTTCTGAAATAAGGCATTGTTTGGGTTGCGTATTTCTGGTGAATACTTGGTTATGGTATTAAACGTAACACTTGTTCCGGGATACACTTTATCGAAACGTTTAACCAGTTGGCCAAATATACGCTGAAAACGACTCAATTTACCCTGCAAAAGTCCTTCCGTTTTGCCATCCCATTCCTGTGGATAATGACCAATTGCATAACGAATATCAACACCAAAGCGTACTTCAGCTTTTTCCCTATCAGTGACAAATTGAGTGAGGGCATAAGTTGTTCCTACTTTGAATATCTCATCAGAAGCTTTCAACAAATTCGGATGTTTTTCACCCAATACCTGAGTTCCCCAACCCCAACTGATGAACTGCGTCATACGACCAATGCTGTTGTTAGCCAATTGCTTGCTATCAATCAATCCCGCCAGAAAATTGGTCAGGGAAACCAGTGGGTTTGCACCTACGGCGCGATTTTCATGTGGAGCAGAACCATGTTGGGCACCTTTGACTTTCGTGGTAAGTGATACAGTGTTAGTCCCTTTGATGTATGAAATTTCCAATTCAGCCCGGCGATACTTTGAATCATCAAATCCATAGTTATCGTAAAGCGAATCCACTTGATTAGCAAATTGCTCTGCGGCTTCTCTGGAAATAGCTTCAATTTTAGCAGTAGCGGTATCGGGTATTTGGTTGACTGGACCATCTGAAGTGTTCAGACTTTCGAGCCACAGTCTTCCTTGGGAATTACCGGTTTGAAGTGGCAAAGAAAATACCGGCCGTTCGATGCCTTTTTCACCTCGTATCGACCAGACTGAATCAAAAACGATTCCAAAATCCGGTTGCTCGGTTTCATCAATAGCCTTCAAATAACGACGTGTTGCTATACTTGTCTCTTCAGACGTGTCGAAAATTAATTCAAAGGTAAAACTTTCGATGGCTTCAGGATTATCATCATACTGTTTTGCCAATGCTCTTAGCACGATAAACGTGGTAATTGCTGGCCCTTTGTCGTCGATTGTTCCACGTCCTACCAAAAAATCCATTTTTTTCCCTACATAATCACGCTTTTCTACGCGAGGTTCAAATGGACGATCACTACCATCAGCTTGTACCGTATCAACATGTGCGAGTAACGAAATTTTCTGAGGGCCATTACCTACACGGAACCCAAATAGCCAGTGCTCAGAAGTTTCCGAATGCCACTCAAAAGAACGGAACTTGAGATTATGTTGAGTTTGATTGAAGGTATCGACTCTCTCTTGCAAAAAGTCTTTGACCTTATTTAAATTGCCCTGCAAATTTTCTACCTTATCGTAGGTAGGTATCCGGACAATGGCATCGGTTTCAGAAAGCAAAAGCGTTTCCAAATAACAATCAAGCAGTTTTTCCGCGTCTTTATCCGGACAAGCCACTACAAGTGCATTTCCACCCTTAACTAATGGAATACTATCGGCTGTTGCTAGTGAGGCTCCGGTGCTAAAAACTAGAGTACTACACACTGCTCCGGTTGAAATTGACTGCCGCCAGTTTCGGTGTTTCATAATACTACTTTCTCCTTTAGATGGTTGATACTACAAGTTTTGGCAATGGTACAAAACCTTCAAAATTTGCCATCGTTCAATCAACGAAAAATGATTATCGTATTAATTGAGATATGGTGGGTTTCCGCGAAGCTTCTACCCACCCTACGCTCCACTACCATTAAGTTAAGCATTGGAGTCCAAACCTTTAGATTTGGAAGTGTTTGATATTTAAACCGAATAATCCAAATCTGAAGGTTTGGATTCCAATAAAATTCCTTAACTTAATGGCATTGACCCTACGCTCCAATGCCATTAAGTATCGGGCCACCATAAAGAATTCCCCTACGTAACCAATTGATTTGTAGGGGCAATCCCTTGTGGTTGCCTGAAGAAAAATCCTTAACTTAATGGCATTGACCCTACGCTCGCTAATTATTTAATTTGAACCAGCCCTTTTTTAATTTATTCTGTTGCAAATTCTGTATGCTTCCTCATTTCAGGGGAACGAAAACCCAAAACTATCCGATCTTTCGGAACGCCTGCTCTGAGAAGTTCCGTGGCTATCCCGTCCTCTCACGTTAGTTGATGAACCAAGATATTCAAGGGCCTTTTGTAGTGTACTTTACCTATATATCAATAAAAATAACAAATTGCTAATTCCTGATTTAAATAAAAAATTACCAATTTACCTACCGATGTTACCGAAATTGGTCATATCGGCACTCCTATTCACAAATTTGCCGGTCAAACTTGTCAAGCTTAAAGCCAGCCAATCTGCCACCCGACATCACCTGAAATTTGGAGAATGTTTCAAGTGGTTGTGCAAATTACATTACCCAATTGTCAATTTTGTTTTGACGGGTAGTCGTTGTACTACTACTACATAATAATTAACAGCCAATAACATGAATGGTTTTCTTCGCAACTGATTTCGTTTGCCAAAAAATCTTTTTGTCCCATGATATCGTTTTGCGTCTATCAAAAACTATCAGCCAGCCTTCCTCGCAAGAAAGTGTCTCCATGTAATCTAACAATTGTTCTTGCCCTTCTTTATAGGTTTTGTCTCCATAGCGTAATTTCAATTCAATTGGATAACGGTTGTGTTGATAATGCACACACAAATCTAGTCGTCTTTTTCCCGAGGCAATCTCGCGGGAAATTCGTCCGCCACTGTTGACTATCCGTTGCAAAAAAGCTTGCATAACTAAATGGGGAGCTGCCTCTCGGTATTGATAGCGATTAACCCAAATCTCACTATTTTCCCGCCAGAATTGCTGAAAATCAGTCAGCAATTTTTTCATATCCACTTTTCCATCTCGCAGATAGGAAGGAAATTGAAGATTAGCCATCTCCATTTGGGAACGGGAACTTAGAGTGCGAAGAATCACTTCACCATAAATTGGATTGGATGGGATAATTTGTTCACCAGTGTAACGTAACAAACCCAAATCCAGCACATATTGATAATCATCATCCAACAGGCTATATCCTTGATTTTTACCGACAATTACCGGTTCAACAATACGTTGCACCCGTTTCTCTTTTAAACGTTCCATCAAACTATCAATATGGGTATAACGTTGCAGAATGATAGTTTGCACGGCTTGGTCAACATGGGTTGGTAAAATTTCTCTTGAAGTATCAAATTCTAGAATTTGCTCAACAATTTCACTAGCAATGGCGTTTACTAACCAAGGTTGTCCTTGAGTATTCTCATAGACTTTCTGAATAACTTGAGGTGAAAATGCTTGACTCGTTTCTCGCGTATATTGAGCATAGAGTTGAGTTATCTCACTTTGGGTAAAATTACGCAATGTTTTTGAGGCTTTAACAATATTAAATGGGCTATAACTCCCCAAGGTTTCTCGATCCTCACGGATGTCGCTCTTATAATCACGAATATTTCGCATACCCACTAGCGCAATAGAATGAACGAAAGGAATTTCATTACGACTTACATACCCATCTCGCAATTGGCGCAAAAACGTAATGAGAGTGCCATTTGATAAGCAATCGGTTTCATCAAAAAAAATGACCAATGGCTTATCTAACTGCCGACAAAATTGTGAGAGTGCCCGCAGCAAAATTATGGTAAAATTTGAATAATCAGCAGGCTCAGCAAAAGAAAAATGGCTCAAATTTTCATTCATTTCCACTTTAAACTTCAGGGCTTTCACAATCGCTGGAATACCTTCTTTAGCCTCACTAATTCCCTGAGCCGTTTCCAACGAACAATACAAAGCATAATAGTCCCCGGTTTCGTTTAATTGCTTTGTGAGTTCTAGCAAGAGCGTGGTTTTGCCGGATTGGCGGGCTGCATGAATAACGAAATATTAGTTTTTGCTCAATTAATTGAAGAAGACCTTGGCAGCGTTCTTGGGTTGGCAACATATAGTGTTCATTCGAGTGACAAGGCCCGGCAACATTAAAGGTTTTTTTCATTATGTTATCTCCGAAGTTATTTCCTTGCTAAAGCATAGTACAATGAATTGACGAAAACAACATATAGGTAGTTTTTTATTGGAAAAACACTGAATGTAGTGAACAACATTGTTGCCCACCCTGCTGGCTTTACAGACTTTTCCGAAGTTTTCAGCATACGCTGGGTAGTCCCTACAAACCAATAGAGGTATTCAAAATATGGAGATTAGAGATTAAGTAATTAAATTTAAGTATCTATAATTAGCATTGTAACGTAAATCATTGATTTAAATTGCATTGGTTTGTGGGGACTACCAAGCGAGCGTAGGGTGAGTAGAGGATTGATCCCCACCTACGCTCGCGTAGGCTGGGATTCGTTACACTCAAACAACCCACCGCCATTATTCAATCAACGAAAAATGATTATCGTATTAATTGAGATATGGTGGGTTTCCGCGAAGCTTCTACCCACCCTACGCTTGCTCAAGCCAACTAATCCTTAATAACCAACTGTCAATTCTGTTTGAACAAGATTGCACGGATGCAAGGATGCTCAGGATTAACTTATCAATGTCATCCTGAGCATCCGTAAATCCGTGTAATCATGTTCAGACATTTAATTGCCAAATTAAAATTTTCTGTGCTTATATTATATAGACACATTCCCAGACAAAAATATTAGGCGGGAAAAGCGAGCGTAGGGTAGGCTTCGTTACACGATATTCTCGTTCACCACGTTCAAACCCACCACAATCGTTCAATCAACGAAAAATGATTATCGTATTAATTGAAATATGGTGGGTTTCCGCGAAGCTTCTACCCACCCTACACTTGCTTTCTCAATTGCCTCAAAGCCTTCAGTTTCTAAATCAAGCTGATAGGTGTTTTTTGGGGGATCGTTAGTGACATTACCAAATTCGTCACTAATGGTGATTGTTACGGTTCTCATGATTTGGGCACCGATTGGACAGATAAAAAAGGGCTTGAATTTATGTAGAATAAGCGTCATTATACATCACAGCTTTTTTTACAGCAAGAAAGAATTCAGAATCTTTGTTATAGTGGCCACGTTTATCGTGTGGAGTTTTTATAAATTTTCAGATAAATATTTTGGCCCAGACCTCAGAGGTTTCCAAAACCTCTGAGGTCTTTAGAGCGTGACATTTTTCTGAAACTCTATATAATTTGCATCATGGTATGGAAATAAAATAAGGAATTTTGGTGAAATTACTTCTATCCTATATAGTAATAGCTTGGTCAGGGATAATAGATTTAGTAAAAAGGATAAAGAATTGGTGGAAAAGCTATCGAACAGATGTTACTTCTAGAGACGGATATTCAGGTAGAGAGGGAACAGTTGTTGATCCCCCACATAAAAAAAAGTCCATAACCGGATATAAAAAAACACCTAGTGATAAATATAAATCTTGGCTAAGTCAAATTCCACCAATTCCCCATCAAGCACCGTTGACAAAGTGGCCTCGACTCTCACAACAATTGCTACAAGAATTATTTGCTGAATTAGGTGTTGAATACGTCCCTGGAATTGTCTTGCATGAAAGCAAACATCAGGATCCGGTATCAGCTTTCATTGATTTTTGTAAACGCTTTGATTGTCCTGACAAACCAGCAACTCGGCAGTATTTACAGGATGTTGTTTTATTTTTAGTTGAAATGGATGATCTGCGCCAACGACATCCTCTCAACCCGGAGCCCATTTATCAAGAATTGGAACAACATCAGTGGAGCAAAGCGGAGAATTTACTAGAGGGCATGAAACAGGCGATCAATCTCCTCGAAAAATTAGATAGCCGTGAAGTGCGACTAGGGCAACACCGTAAGTTATTAAATGACATTAAGGATATTTTATCTTTGGAGTGGTTTGATTATCTTGATAAGATAGACGAATTATATTCCGTTCATTTAGAATGGCAGGAAAGTGAAAAACAATACTGCTTGTTTCAAGAGCAGATTGTTATTCGTATCAAAACCATTGATAAACATGGTCGGATTGCTCTAAAAAAGGTAGATGACGCTTATCAAAACATCAAACGTATTTGGAGCCGCTGCATAAGATTTTTAGAAGAAGAAGGAAATCCGGATGATCCAGAACTAGGTTTTCCAAAACTGGAATTGATCCGCAAGGCTTTGGATAAGATTTTAAATTTCTGTGGTGAAAGCGTCAGTGAACCGGTTGATGAAAGCGGTATGAGCCTTGATAAAGCTCGGAAAATTCTAGGACTTAAATCAAAAACGCTGGACTTAGATATTGTTAAAAAGGCTTATCGTAGAATGGCGATGAAATATCATCCAGACAGACATCCAGAATCAGATAAAAAAGACTATTACGATAAAAAATTTAAACAGATTAAATTGGCTTACGAAAGACTTCAAGAGGAGTGTTGGCATCATGGGTAACCAAAAAAAGTGTTTACAAGACATTATTGTTCGCCCCGGGACAAGTGCAGTAAAAAGCTCATCAAGTTCAAGAAAAATGACTACAATGGATGAGGTAATTTCCCAGTTTAGTCAACCAAACCAACCTAATCGTATGGTGAACTTATTATGGTGTGTTGATAAAACTAGATCTATGTCCTCACTTATTCATAAAGCCAAATCTGCATCCGCAGAATTTTTTCGTCGTTGTCAAGACTCTAATATTAAGCTGAATGTGTGTTGGTGCCCTTATGGTGATTATGTTGATTATCAATATTATGGTCCTTCTGGATTGATTGCCCCTCAAGAGTGGACAAATGAAGTCACTCGTTTGGAATGTTTTATAGAACAAACACACTTAGTCGATGGTGGGGATGCGGATGAGGCAGTAGAATACGTGCTGGCCTACGCACTGCATGAGAGTTCCCCTATTGATGCGATCATTTTGATCGCTGATGCCGGTCCACACAATACACAAGAGGCGCAACGTCAAGTACATCAATATCGAGTACCTACTCAATGGCTCCTAGATTGGAGGGAAAATGCTGAAATACTGGGTCAAAAAAATATACCCGTGTACACTTTTGCTATGCGTAGTGGGTGTCGGGATGTATTTAAGAAAATTGCCCAACTTTCTGGAGGAGAAATGGGGGATTTAGACCAACTGGATGCCTTAATTGATATGCTAACTTTGACGGCGGTAGCCGTTGGTGGTAGTGAAGTTGATGTCAAGAAATACCTAGAACAATATGGGGGGCAAATGGATAAAAACACATTGGAATTTGCTAAACGGTTATGTCTACCTAGTTCTAAGTACTGAACCATAAATTTTCGGGTATTATGAATTTTTTGTAGGGTGGGCAACGTCTTTTTGTTGCCCACCGAAATGATGGGCAAGATGGTGGGCAAGAAAAAAACCTTGCCCACTACAAAAATTCATAATACCTGATTTATGGTTCACTACTTAATATTTTTCAATCATTAATTGTAGTGAGTCAATCATGATTTTTAATTTTTTTGGTGTTATTATGTGGTTGGGCTTGGGAACGGCCCTTTATATCGCTTTGATGCCGGTATTTGGTATGGATTGGTATCCCACTTTATTGCTAGAAATCAGTCTGGGTCATATGATCTTGTTGTCTATCATTGCGTGGGTACAAGTGTGGAGGAAAACAGCCGATAATGTGGATATTGGAAGCAGAGTGGCTACAACCGGCTATATTCATACATTGATCGGCACTTGCGCTGCGCTAGTAGCGGCTGCCGGCTTTGATGGAGGCAATCTTAATGAAATTCAGCAAATTATCAAACCGATTGGTGCAGCCCTTGGAACCAGTATTATTGGTTGGTGGATGGGCAATGAAATCCAATTGGCTAGCCTGAATAAAACTGATGAAGGACTGATTTCTTACCGAAATAAAGAACAGGTGGAAAAATCGCTTGAAGAATTGGCTAGTTCGGTACGCAATCTGTCACTTAAGTTAACCGAATCAGGTGTTCATTGGGAAAATAGTGCGGATAACATCCGAAGGAAATTTGAGAATGCCAGCGATGACATGGTTAAAAAGTGGCAGGATACTGTCAATAATGTCCTAAAAAAATTGGATGGTGCCAGTGACGATATTGTTAAAGAGTGGCAAACGAGTGTCAAGAACGTCGAAACTCAATTAAATACGGCAAGCGGTGTTTTGGTTAAAGCTTGTCATGCACTTAATAAGAAACTAGAAGAAATACGCACCATAGGTTTAAGTACGGCGACAAGTACAGTGAGTGAGTTATCCACTCAGATTGAAAATACCCTCAAAGAGGCTAAGACACAACTTGATTTATTTAAAAGCAGTGCAAAGTCAATAGCTGATGAATCTACAAAGACTTCAACCTCCATGAAAACCATTTCATCAGGGGCTAAAACAACGGCTGACAAATTCCAAGAAGTTAATAAATCTTTGGAAAATATCAGCAAAATTATTGAAGAGGCTGATAAATTATTAGCTCAACTTAGAAAGGAACGAGAGGAGCGAAAGTGATGAATAGCCGTTTATATAGCAATAATCTCATCATGCAAAGCGAAATATTTGTGACTATCATGGTGGTAGTTGTTATTCTCTTTATTATTTCAGTAGTTAATCTGATAACAGCTAGAAATGCGCTTGAGGAGATTAAAAATAAGGAACAGCCTCCGCTCATTATCTTGGACGAGGCTAAGAATTATACCTTTAAAACCGGTTCCGGAAAACTTTCCCGTCATTTTAAATCAACCATCAAAGATAAAATCATCCCGTACATCGAAAAAATGTCTGTGGAATACGACTGTGATATTATAGAAGTGTACGGTTATACTGACGGGCAACCGTATAGAAGACGAAAATCAAACCGAAGTCAAATGGATAAACTATTACTCACTGGTTTGGAGAATAATCAGTTTTCTGATTTGAATGCAACTTCTAACTTGGAACTTGGAATACTGCGTGCGGCTTCGATTGTACATTTTTTAAAAGAGTATCAATCTCAAAACAATAAATACCTACAAAAAATAAATGTTATTCGGCCTTACAGTGGTGGGCAATTAATTCTCCCTAACGGAGAAATCGCTTCTGTCAATGACGATAAACCTAATGCAGTACGGCGTAGAATCGAACTTCGTTTATCAAGGTCACGGGATTTGCACAAAAAATCCACTCACTAAGCACCAATTATTATGGCTACCTAACCGCCGTCAAATGGATTGGCTACCAATTAAAAAATCCGGTAATCATGCAAAGGTGTAGATGTCTAGCACTTGATTTATTATCTACTAATACCCACACATAGTTGCATGAGCAAGACTATAGATGAAAATAATAAATAATTTCACGAAAACCAGTTTTGAAAACCTCGGAGGTTGAGCTACTAATATTTGTGACAATTATTTTTGTGAACATCCATAAGTGTTTGCCTTTGGAAATTAATTTACTTGAAAAACTATATAGCACAAAATTTTATGTTCAAACCAATTCAATTCATCACACTTTGCTGTTTTTTACTGGCTTTATCCAATAGCACTCTTGCGTATGATTGCGATAAAATCGCTAAAATTCACTCAATTGCCAAAATTGCTCATGTCGGTATTTTACGCCAAGAGGCGAAATTACCGGAATGGGCAAATGAGGAAAACCGTTATTTGTGCGCCGGGGATACTGTCATTGTGCCAAAAGCAGTACCTAAAATCGTTGTGGAATATGATACCAATCCCCCTAAACAACAAAAATTAAATGCCGGCGATACTTATGACGTCGGAAAATTGCGTAGCCCATGTGGGACATTGTGTAAATTGTTAGCTGAAATTGATCATTTGTACGAACAATTGACGCGAACCTCACTTGTGGCTAATATCCCTGCATTTGATAAGGGAAACGATGGAAAATTGAAACCGATTTTTATGCCATTGGCTGCCGGGGAAGGCGCAGATTACGAATTTGTCTTATTTGCGCGAGCTGGCAGTATTCCTTTGTTTTGGCATGGTGGCGAACCTAATTATAATTTGCAGGTGTTCGATGCAAAAGATAAGGTGGTTGTTGACAAAACGGTTAAAACCAATCACTATAATTTGAAGTTACCGTCAACTGCTGAGGAGCAATATTATGAGTTGTCAATTAGTTGCAAGGCTTGTAAAAAAGTTTATCGCAAACCATTAGTCTTTGTGGCACCACCGCCTTTGCTGATTGAGGATAAATTGAAGGTACTCAGTGCCTTATCATTAGATGAGGATAAAAATTGGCGTTTGGAAATTTGGCGACAATTAGATAAGATGCCAGCCAGTCCAGAACGTGATGCTTTTCAACAGCATTTAATCTTGGATGATTTTTAGTCCTAAACTTTCATGCTCGTTCCTAACCGGAGGTTCACTGCCATATTTTGTTGGAGTCCAAAACTTTAGCTTTGGACTATTCGCTTTAAAATAAAATACTTCCAAATCTGAAGGTTTGGACTCCAAATTAACTTCCAAATCTGAAGGTTTGGACTCCAAATTAACTCCAAATCTGAAGGTTTGGACTCCAAATTAACTTCCAAATCTGAAGGTTTGGACTCCAAAGCTTAACTTAATGGTTCCCAAATAGAATTTGGGAACGAGAGAACCAGATATTTTTAGGCTATCAGTATGTACAGAAACGGAGTAGACAATTATTCACAGAGTTTATTAGCAGAGTTACGTCATCTACCAGCTGAGACAGAATGGGTAGAATTTAAGGAAAATTATAAGGATTATGAGGAACTTGGCGAATATATCGCCGCTTTGGCAAATAGTGCCGCTTTGAGCGGTAAAATTTATGCGTATCTTGTGTGGGGCATCCAAGATCAAACCCATGAAATTATTGGGACAAACTTTAAATATCGTTTCGCTAAAAAAGGTCATGAGGAACTGGAAAGCTGGTTATTACGCTTGCTTACTCCCAAAATAGAATTTCGTTTTTTTGAATTGGATATGGATGGTAAACCGGTGGTTATTTTGGAAATTAATCGTGCTAACCACGAACCCGTCAAGTTTAAAGGCACTGCTTATATTCGGATCGGGAGTTATAAAAAACGCCTGAAAGATTATCCTGAAAAAGAACGTAAATTGTGGCGTTTATTTGATAAAACCCCTTTTGAACATCAAATTGCTCTTAATAATTTAAACGCCGATCAGGTATTAAATTGTTTAGATTATCCGGCTTATTTTGATTTAACTGCCCAAAATTTACCCAGTAATAAAAATGGTATTCTGCAACAGTTAGCAGCCGAAAAAATGATTAGAAAAAATCAAGCAGGGCAGTGGGATGTTTATAATTTAGGGGCAATTTTATTTGCCAAAGATTTGGCATTTTTCCCAGAACTTAGACATAAAGCCATTAGAGTTATCCAGTATACCAATAGTAGCCGCACTGACACTGTGCGAGAACGGGAAGAAAAGCAAGGTTATGCGAGCAGTTTTTTTCATGCCGTCGATTTTATCAATATTTTATTACCCACGCGGGAAATAATCACCGCAAAGGGCCAACGTAAAGATATGCCAATGTATCCCCCAACTGCCATCCGGGAATTGGTTGCTAATATGTTGATTCACCAAGATTTTAATATAAAAGGCACTTCACCAATGGTAGAAATTTTTGATCGCCGTATAGAAATTACCAATACCGGTCAACCATTAGTTGAGCCGCAACGTTTTTTAGACACGCCTCCTCAGTCGCGTAACGAAGCATTAGC
>Ga0233403_10001174_pt1 | contig 12324 bp, 8 predicted proteins | sample Na_oxic_1_MG_FD_179866 | JGI IMG/M metagenome (GOLD analysis project Ga0233403, IMG submission 179866) | Seawater microbial communities from Saanich Inlet, British Columbia, Canada - Na_oxic_1_MG | ecosystem: Environmental > Aquatic > Marine > Inlet | place: Canada: British Columbia | collected...
TTCCATGTCTGAAACATTTTATAAAATCAACGTCACAGAACACAACGAGCTCGTCTCTGCTGCCTATCAGGCAAAAGGATACGATAAACAAGAAGCTGACGAAGCCGCTGAAATGGCTGCCGCAGCTACTTGGCACGGCAACCGCACACACAACGCCCTCAAGGCTCTCCACCTCGACGACCTCTTTGGCTCAGCTAAGGGCGGCTGCGTCCCCAAGGCTGAGATCGAAGTGCTAGAGTCTCGCTTCAAAGCGACTGAAGTCTGGAACTCCAACAAAAAACTCGGTCAATCCGTGGCAAAACGCGCCTTTGAAAGAGCAATGGAACTCGCTGAGATCTACGGCGTTGGCATCGTTTCAGTCGACAACGCCTTCCACTACCTTTGGGGTGGTGGCTATGTGATCGAGGCCGCTAAACGCGGCTACATCGCCTACACGAACTGCACGTCCACACTCGCGGAAGTGGTCCCCTTCATGGGTAAGACTCCAACCCTAGGCACCAACCCTCACAGCTGGGGCTTCCCAACCACAGAAGCTCTCGGATATCCAATCGCCATCGATTGGGCCACCTCTACCTGTGCCATGGGCCGTGTCCAACAACTCAAGCGCGAGGGTGGAACTCTCCCACCTTTGGCTGCGGTCGACTCAGACGGCAATCCAACAACTGACCCTAACAAGGTGCACGCCCTACTACCATTTGGCGCACACAAAGGCTACGGCATGTCATTGATCAATGAGCTAACAGCCGCCTACATCGGCGGATCACTGCCACTCCACCGTGGGCGCACATCTCCGAGTGCTGACGAAAAATCAACCACCTCCTTCTTCTTCCAGATCATTCACCCCGATGCACTCTCTGGTGGCGACTTTGCCTGCGGCAGAGACCAGACGGAGAATATCAAAGCCGTTGTCGACAACATCCTCACGGAAGGCAACGAGCGCAGCCTGCTACCTGGTCAGTTAGAAGCAGAGGCTGCAAAAAGATCCGAAGCGGCAGGTGGCCTACTCTTCTCATCAGCCGAGATTGATGAGCTCAACGAGATCGCAGAATCCCTAGGATTCCCAGCATTCAAAAAAGAACCAGTGAGCTAATCCCATGACTGAATATCTCCACAAGGACGTCTTCCTCGACACAGCAACCGCACGCACGCTCTACCACGAGACTGCTGCCGAGCTGCCTATCATCGACTTCCACACCCACCTTCCAGAAGGTGAAATACTCGACGACCACCGCTTCTCAGACCTCTGGGAACTCTGGCTCAAGCACGACCACTACAAGTGGAGATTGATGCGCGCCTGCGGGATCGAGGAAGCCAGAATCACCGGTGACGCTACGCCTTGGGAGAAATTCGAAGCCTTCGCCAGCATCATGCCCCTCGCTCCGGGAAACCCAGTACATCACTGGGCGCACTTCGAGCTCAAGCGGGTTTTCAACATCCATCTAACTCTCAGCAAAGACACTGCGGAAGAGATCTGGAATAATGCGAATCATCAGCTTCAAAATGACTCCACACTCAGCGTGCGTGGGTTGTTAGAAAAATTCAACGTCGTCCGCGTGTGCACCACCGACGACCCGACAGCTTCCCTAGCTCATCACAAAGACCTAGCAGAAAAGTACTCAACAGTCAGCGTGCTACCAACATTCAGACCTGACACCGCGCACAACGTGCAGGTTCCAGCTGAATACAACGAATGGCTACAAAAGCTAGGGGGACTCACTGGCAATAGCATCGAGAGCTATAAAGATCTTGTCGTCGCCCTACAAGCCAGACACCAGCATTTCCAAGACCATGGCTGCCGACTCTCCGATCACGGACTTTCATACGCACCGCAACGCGACGCTTCTGAAGCTGAACTAGAGGCTATTTTCAGCAACGCTCTCAATGGCCAAGCAGCCTCTGATGACGAGTGGGAAGCATTCGCCTACGCCATCCTCAAGCACGTGGCAGAATGGAACCATCAAGCCGGATGGACCATGCAGCTCCACCTCGGCCCACAACGTAATGTCAACTCATCCACTTCTCTAATAACTGGTAAGGATAGTGGGTTCGACACTATGGGGAGTAAGCCTCAGACAGAAAAGCTCATCAGCTTTCTCGATGCGCTCAACTCCGCAGGCATCCTCGGCAAGACCATCGTCTACAACCTCAACTCCGTGGAGTCCGAGCCGATCTGCTGCGCTCTGCAGAACTTTCAGAACGAAAAAGCCCAGGGACTCCTTCAGTACGGCCCCGCCTGGTGGCACCTCGATCACATCCGCGGAATCCGTGAGCAATTCGACATCCTCAGCTCGCTCGGAGCGATTGGCACCTCAATCGGTATGCTCACCGACTCACGTTCCTTCACCTCCTACGTCCGCCATGAATACTACCGCAGACTCCTCTGCCAGTACATTGGTAAAGCTGCAGAGGCGGGAGAAATCCCGAGCGATCCAGCAACACTCAAAACTTTGATTGCTGACATCTGCTACAACAACCCGAAAAACTACTTCTCATGGTAGCCCCCTCTTGAACTGGCTCATCACTAGTAAAATGGTCTCCATCCTCTTCAATAAATACCACACATTATTTTACCTATGCATTTCTTAGAAAATTTATTCAACCTTCACGGCCAAGTCGCAGTAATCATCGGCGGCACTGGTGAACTCTGTGGCCACATGGCCCTAGGCCTAGCTCAAGCAGGCGCTAATGTTGTCCTCGTTGGTCGCTCAGAAGCGAAAGCTAAAGACAGAATCCAGCAAATCGAAGCAGCGGGCGGCACCGCATACTTCGTCGCAGCCGATGTGGCAGATAAAGCCTCCATCCAACAGGTGCTAGACTCCGTGCTCGAACGCTCTGGCAGAGTAGACATCCTGATCAATGGCGCAGGCATCAACTCGCCTACTCCTGTACTAGAAATCACCACTGAGGAGTTCAACAACATCCTCAACATCAACCTCACGGCCACGCTTCACGGCTGCCAGGTATTTGCAAAGCATTGGTTAGAGAACGAGCAACAAGGGAGCATCATCAACCTGGGGTCGATCTCCGGTCTCAATCCCCTCTCCCGCGTCTTTTCCTACTCTGCCTCAAAAGCAGCAGTGCACAACCTCAGCAAGAACCTTGCACGCGAGTGGGCCGACCAAGGCATCCGCGTCAACACCCTCGTCCCAGGCTTCTTCCCTGCCGAACAAAACAAAGCAGTGCTCAATCCGTCCCGAGTCGAGTCGATCATGCAACACACCCCGATGGATCGATTTGGCTGCCCAGACGAACTAACAGGAGCCACCATCTTGCTCGCTTCTAACAAAGCTGGAAGCTTCATCACCGGCCACGAAATGGTCGTCGACGGCGGCTTCGACTCGATGTCAATCTAGCTATAGGTCACCAAGGGGTGTGCTTTTCAGACATCACAAAACGATGTCTGAAAATGCGCTCACGGTAAACAGTTCCTCTACTTTAAAAGTCGTGGAGCTGAGTGCCCTTGCTGATGAATTTGAGTGAGAAGCGCTTGGAGATTTTTCACTTTCTCTGGGTGCTTTCCAGCTAAGTTATGGCGCTGGCCTATGTCATCCTTAATGTTATAGAGTTCATACTCTGATGCGGAATCTGCGGGGTAGTTATTCTTTTTTTCCCAAGCATTATTTCGCTTTGAATGGTAGCCACTTTTGGCCGCTACTAACACCCAGTCACCTTGGCGCATGGCATAGGCGTTCTTAAGGGTATTGTGCACGTGCGCAGTACTAACCGACCGCTCAGGCGACTTCAAAACTGGCATGAGGTCATGCGAGTCTTCGGCCGCATTTTTATCCGGCAATGCGTATCCAATCACACCCGCGACAGTTGCCATCAGGTCAATCTGTGAAACCAATGAATGGCTCACGGCTCCCGCCTTTGCCACTCCTGGATACTTGATGATGAACGGAACCCGGTGGCCGCCCTCATAAATGTCGCGCTTTAGACCTCTCAAAGGAGCTGCCGACCAATGACCGAATTTTTCATCCCGCGGATAGGCGTAGTGCTCTGGGCCATTGTCAGCGGTGAAAATTACAATCGTTTCCTTCTCCTGTCCCGAATCCTTCAAAGCCTTGAGCAGTTGGCCCACTGAATCATCCGTCTCGACCACTAGGTCGCCATAGGCGCCCGCTCCGGATTTCCCATCGAAGACATCGTTAGGGATAATTGGAGCGTGTGGTGATGGGTATGCAAAGTCACACTACACGACAAAAATCTAAGCACTGGATTCTACAATCAATGTGATCGCTCAGTGTGACAAAACCTTGATAGGGTAGGGACAGCGCATTGTATTGCGCCGCCCCTCCCACCGAACCGTACGTGCGGATTTCCCGCATACGGCTCTCCAGTCAGTATTTCCTCTTCAGGACTCAAGGTGTTCCCGTCTTGCTTGCTCCATACTAAACAAGCCTAACTTTGCAAAGTAGGCGTTGGGGTAGAGCTTGTGATCTAGGCCTCTACCCACTCCTTGTCGCTTCGAATTCTTCCGAATGATACTCCTTAACCTCATTCTCAACCAACCGTCTTGCCTTGCTAGCGGGCTTCCTTGAGTTTGCTTGAAGTAGTTGAAGTACCCTTTGAGGATCGGATTGAGTTGTTCGATTGTTTTGCTCAGGCTTTGTCCGTGACACCGTCTGGTTAGTGGCCGGAGCTTGTCGCGTAATTGCTTCGTACTCTTTTCACTAATCCATCGTCGCCCACCTAACCGAAGATGGTAGCCGAGGAAGTCTATTCCCTCTTTGACGCTTACTTTGGTGAGTTGGGTTTTGTCGGGGTGGAGCCTAAGTTTGTGTTCTTCGCACCAGTTTTCAATGATTTCCAAGGCTTGCTTGGCTTGATGTTCTTCGTCGCATAGAACAACGAAGTCATCTGCGTAGCGAACCATGGTGTAGCCTTTTCTGGAGAGTTTCCAGTCGAGTTCATTGAGGTAAAGATTGGCAAGAAGTGGACTAATCACCGCTCCTTGTGGGCATCCTTTACTTGGTGTGTGGCGGGCTCCTGCATCATCGATTTCTGCTTTGAGGAATTCCTCAATGAGGTTGATTACTCGGTTGTCACTGATGTATTCGGAGACTTTCTTTACTAAGATCGTGTGATCGATTTCATCAAAGAACCCCTTTATATCAGCGTCTAGAACCCAGTGTTTCCCTTTCTTTAGGCCTTTACAGATTTCTCTCAGCGCGAGCTTTTGGCTGCGTTGAGGACGAAACCCGTAACTGCGCTCGGCGAACTCATTTTCAAGTATGGGCTCTATCACATTGCGCAGTGCAGTTTGGACTACTCGGTCTCTAACCGTAGCAATCCCGATAGGACGAAGTTCTTTCTTTCGTCCTGGTTTTTGCAGATAACAACGACGAATCGGCTTGGTCTGGTATCTTCCTAGCCGCAGCTCTTCGCTCAGCCAGTTAAGATTCCCTTCCAACTCTTCTTCGTATTGTTCAATGGTCTGTCGATCTAGGCCCGCTGCACCCCTGTTGGATTTCACTCGCTTGAAGGCGTTTTGCAGGTTTTCGATCTTCCAGACCTTGTCGATGAGGCTAAACCATTTGCCTCCTTTGACCCCTCTTTCGAGGGTTTTGAGCATCTTTGCATTCCATACCGATCCTTCCACCCACGCCCAACGATCTGTTAGTAGATCTTCAGCGTGAACTTCTTCTGCCTGTCTAGGAGTGTTCCACTTTAGCAGATAGACAGCCTCCTCAGAGAGTTTACTCTCGTCGTAGACTTCGTTCTTTTGGTCGTTTTGTTTTCTCATTTTATTATATGGATTGCTCCGATTTACTTTCCTGCCGCCCTTGGCTCCATCTACTTTCATAGGCTTCTCAGCTACTATGGCGGCTCTGACTTCTTGCTACCCATCATCCTTGTGATGGTTTGGGTGGCAGCAAGATCTCCCTAGTCCACGTCACAAACACTTCCCTTCATCCTGTCATCAACCGCCCCATGTAGCCCTCAGTAGGCATCGTGTTTTCTTCCTATGAGGTTCTCGCTATGTTCACCGTTTTACGACGGGTCGTCGCGATGAGAAGACTTCGCCATTCACTCGAGAGGCTCGTCGCATACATAGAGCCGAATCATGTTCGTCTCCTACGGGCTGAAGGTTTTCCTCAGGTTGCTTCCCACCCCACCTCTCGGTGACGCAGTTACCTTTGGCTTTATGACACCTTCAACACTGGTGTGATTTGCGGACTTTCACCACAATGTGTTTGTCCGCTGCTAGGCGCACGACTGCTGAGGCTTGACGCAGCTCTGGTGAGGCTGTGGCTTGACACATGGGGTAGGAGGTTTTCAGCTTTCCGTGTTCAGTGTTCCGACCGATAGGATGAAGCCTGTTGCTGATTGTGTGGTCTGATAGTTAGGGGAGTGGTTCTATTCCGGGTGGTCCTGCCACCGCGCGCGTCAAGCCGCCCCAGCCACAGAGCTGTGTCAAGCCCCAGCACTCCAAGGGAGAAAGTGGTTATTGACTCTGGTATGATGAGCTTTGATGCATCAGATACCCATTTTGACAATTTTGAGACCTTCTGGTAATTCTGTATGAAAAATTGTCGTGCAGTGTGATGCAAAGTAGAGAAAAAACGGTTTTTCCTCCTTCGCCTGCTGCTTGATAAATTCCACGCCTTTAGCGGTCGTAGTCGGAATGTTTTCGTATGGATCCCAGCCTTCCACCATAGGCCCCATGCGCATTTCCCACGATCCTTCTTTGATCTTTTTGAACAACTTCGTATCTAACATCGTGTTCGGAGCCTTGACTAACTTGTCATTCTCAATCCACGCATAGGGTGGGAAGTTGATCACGGTGTCTCCAAAATAATAATCAAACCCGTGAGCTAACGGACCATTTGGAATCGACTTGTTCCAATCATAGTTGCTGAAATGCTTTTTACCATTAGCCGTCTTGTCGTTCTTAATCGCATTCCAATCCCAACCAAGGTGCCACTTGCCAATCGCTGCGGTGTGGTACCCCTTTTCCTGCATCATCTCAGGGAAAGTGAGTCGCTCTGGTTTAAAAACAGAGTCACCCATCGCATTTACAATGCCGTGGAAATCCCTCCAATGGTGGCGCCCCGTGAGTAAGGCGTAGCGTGATGGGGTACAAATCCCTGAAGACGAATGGCCATCGGTAAACCGCACACCCTCGCTAGCCAAGCGGTCAAGGTTAGGCGTAGGGATTTTGCTCTCACTCGCGTAGCAAGTGAGGTCGCCGTAGCCTAGATCATCGGCATAGAGGATCAACACATTCGGCTGTGATGCCCCGATACAGGTGGTCGCTAAAAATGGTGCTAAAGCGCCCGCTATTGCGGCCCCAACCACAGTTCTCATTGAATTGATTGATTTTCTCATTAGCTTTAAATGTGACTCGTGTTTACCCAGTTAGGTTGCGTAATTATTTCTAAAAATTATCCCTGCCCGTAGTAGGCATTCTTGCCGTGCTTTCGAAGGTAGTGCTGATTGAGTATGTGCTCTGGGATCGGCAGCGCATCTGGATTGAGCTGATAGGTCATCAGAGCCATCTTTGCGCACATTTCTAGCGCTATACTATTCTCGACAGCTTTGGCTGCGTTCTTACCCCAAGTGAAGGGAGCATGATGCTTTAACAACACAGCGGGAACCTCCATAGGGTTGAGCTCTAATTCTACAAAACGCTCCACGATACTCACTCCAGTAGCGTGTTCGTAATCGCTACTCACCTCCTCAGGTGTTAGGGCGCGGGCAAGAGGGACCTCGCCATAGAAATGATCTGCATGCGTAGTTCCCAAGCAAGCAAGCCCAACTCCAGCCTGTGAGAAGGCTGTAGCTGACGGGCTATGGGTGTGAACCACTGCTCCCACGTCCTTGAAATTTCGGTAAATCTCTAGGTGGGTTTTGGTATCAGATGATGCGCGTAGATCTCCTTCCACCACCTCATTGTCGAGATTGAGCACCACAATACTCTGCGTGGTTAGCTCCTCGTAGGCAACTCCGCTAGGTTTGATGGCGACGAGTCCCGACTCACGGTCAATGGCACTGACATTCCCCCAAGTCAACGCGACCAATCCTGAGCTAACAAGTGCTTGATTAGCCTCGACGACCATTTGTTTTAAATCTTCAGTCATAATTTATTCTGTTAGTTTCGTTGTTGCTCACGGATATCCATCAGATCTTTCATTACATTAGCCATTGATCCACGCCACTCGGTGACTCCAAAGCCATCATGAAGCTGGCTGTAGAGTTCAAACAATTGGCTATAGACCACTTGGTTGTCAGCAATTGGATAATACACTTGGTCATGATAACTCACGACTCGCTCTTGCAGTTGAGCCAGCGTTCCATAGCCAGCTGATACAGCACCAAACAGGGCAGCACCAAGCGCGCAGGTTTGCTCACTGACTGAGACCTTCATCGGCTTGCCAATCACATCCGCGTATATTTGCATCAAAGTAGGGTTCTTCAGTGACAGCCCACCAGTGGTGACCACCTCATTGATCTCCACCCCAAACTCCTCCATCCGCTTGATAATCGTGTAGGCTCCAAAGGCTGTGGCTTCAATATATGCTCTATAGATTTCATGAGCTTCGGTGTGCAAGCTTTGTCCTAACATCAGTCCAGAGAGCCTCACATCGGTGAGCACCGACCGGTTGCCATTATTCCAATCTAACGCTAACAACCCGCTTTCGCCGGGCTTCATTTTGGAAATCTTTTCCCCCATCGCAGCAAATTTAGCTCCGCTATCTGTGCCATAACTATCAGGGACTATGTGATTCACTAGCCAAAGGAACAAATCTCCAACAGCCGATTGACCAGCCTCCACTCCGATCATGCCAGGTACAACAGACCCATCCACTTGCCCACAGAGCCCAGGTACATCCGCAATGCCCTTATCAGCCACAGTGATGTCGCAGGTTGAAGTCCCCAGAACTTTGACTAAAGTTCCTTTTTTCACTCCAGCCCCTACAGCCCCCATGTGGCAATCAAATGCACCAACCGCTATCGCGACCCCTTCATCGAGACCCAAGCGATTTGCCCACTGTTTACATAACGTTCCGGCTAGTTGATCAGATGCATGGGCATCCTCATAGAGTCGATCCCGAAGCTCAGCTAGCGATGGATCCAGCGCTGATAAAAATTCCTTATCTGGCAGGCCTCCCCACTGGTCATTGAACATTGCCTTATGGCCAGCGGCACAGATAGAGCGCTTTAGCGTGAGCGGGTTGGTATCGCCAGCGAGTTCAGCCGTCAGCCAGTCACAGTGCTCGACAAACGAGAATGCTGCGTCGAACACTGCCGGGTCGGTCTTGCAGACACGTAGAATTTTTGACCACCACCACTCAGAAGAATACGTGCCACCACATTTCTCTAGATATTGCGGCCGCATTTCCTGAGCTAATTTGGTAATCTGCTCGGCCTCTCTGAAAGCGGTGTGATCTTTCCAAAGCCATACTTTGGCATTAGGATTATCCACAAATTGAGGGTCAAATGCTAGGGGATTACCAGCAGCGTCTACCGGGATCAAAGTAGAACCCGTGGTGTCGACACCTATGCTGATGACCTTTGATGGCGAAAAGTCAGGATCATTTGCTTGAGCCTGAGCGATTGCCCCACGGATGATCTTCTCACAGCCATCAATATAATCTTGAGGGTTCTGACGAGCCACATTGGGATCGTTTGGATCCGTGAGTATCCCTAGTTTTCCTGATGGATAATTGAAAACTTCTGATCCTAGTTCCTTTCCAGAATTCAAATCAATCAATAATGATCGACATGAGTTGGTGCCATAATCGAGGCCAATTGAGTACGCTGACATGGGGGCTATTTATAATGAGAAATAGCCATAGAAAAAGGAATATCCGTCTAGAATATCCCTTTTCTTATTTTTACGCAGAAACGTCGTGTTCTACCGATGAGTCACTTAACTATCTGCTTACTTTTGTGGCATGATCGGAGAATCGTAGTCTTGGAGGTCAGTAGGCTTTACCCCCTTCACATGCCCGCCAAACTTGAAAGTGCTCGGCTTATACGGCCCGACAAAATCGACTTTATTGTCAGCCTTGATGGCATCTTCCAATCCATTGATCCAGAACACGCCATTGATCACGAGTCGGCGGTAGCTAGCATCTAGCAGATCCTCAGATGCTCCCTGAGTGCTGTGGAAAACGCGACCTTTTTGGCCATTTTTCCCTTTATAATGTCTCACCCAGGCCGACGGCATAGCCGCCTTCTTAGGATCGGCGGCTGCTTTTGGATCCATCGATACCAGCGGCTGACTCTTGGCCAACACAGTGAAATCATCCCCCGCTATACCGACATAGCCGCCAGCATGACAGAACGCATTATCCTCAACCCCTCGTAGCACTGGGTGCTTCTTTTGTGAGGCTTCCAACAGAATTCTGGTTCCCTGCTTATGATTGCGCCCGTGGTGACCTACCCAAGTATTACCTAACACCTGCTCTCCAAAGCCGTTGTGGTAGTCCTCGCCTTTGTATTTAAAATCAAACTTCGAGTACGTTTTCCCTTTGGGTATCTTGAATGCATGTGAGGAGGTTCTCAAACCTGCCACCGGTTTGCCCGATTCTACAAAATCAACAATATGCTTCATTTGCGCATCAGGAAGATCCAGAAAACGAGCAAAAATCACCATCGCGTCAGCATCCTTCAACGCCTCTAAACCCTTAATATTTGATGCTCCAGCCTCAATATACCCCTTCTCATCGACCCCAAATAACACCGTGCATTTGAACCCGTGGTGCTTCGCTAAAATGCGCGCCAAGGCTGGACAGCTTTCCTCAGTACGATACTCGTGATCAGAGGCGACAAAGACGATATGCTTGCCCTTACCCGGTCCTTCTTCTCCTTGGTAAACGATCTGTGCCTGCAGAGCCAAACAAGTGGCAGCCCAGGTCATGAGGGTTGTTTTTAGTTTCATAGTATTTCTCTTGGTGTGATGGATTTACAGATTTTAACAGAAGATTGATACGCACATACGTCATTGGTCCTCCAGCTATTTTTTTGCATAAAACCGGTCTAACAAACAATTAGAGAGCTTTTAGCTTCCATGCTTGCGATCTCCACATCTTGGTGAGAATCCGATTCCGCCCTCCCTCTGCAGTCACAATCCATACTTGCTAATTCCCAACCTCCACCTAAAGCTGTATTACACATGAACCTCAATCTCACAGACAAAGTCGTCATCATCACTGGCGGATCAAAGGGAATTGGAGCTGGCTGCGTAGAAGCATTTGCCGCTGAAGGAGCAATTCCAGTGATCGTTGGTCGTTCGCCTAAAGTGGGTGAAGAGCTGATTGCCCAGTGTGGTCGAGGTCTCGTGATTGAAGCTGAACTCACCTCTGAGTCTGCCTGCAAAAATGCTATCGAAGTGACGCTCGCCAAATACGGACGACTCGATGGCATCGTTCACAATGCTGGAGTCAATGACGGCGTTTCACTCAGCCACAGTCCGGCAGACTTTCTCGCCTCGCTACAGAAGAACATCTTTCACGTCTTTGCTCTCACCCATTTCGCACTTGATGCGCTCAAGCAAAGCAAAGGGTTCATCATCAACATCTCCTCGAAAGTAGCTAACACTGGCCAAGGCAGCGCCTCCGGCTACGCAGCCTCCAAAGGAGCAATGAATGCTCTCACTCGAGAGTGGGCGCTCGACCTCGCAAAATTTAGTATCCGCGTCAACACCATCGTCCCCGCTGAGGTGATGACCCCGATGTATCAAAATTGGCTCAACACTCTGGAAGACCCTGAGCTAACAAAGCAGCAGATAGAATCCCGCATCCCGCTCGAATCACGCATGACGACCAGCGAAGAAATGGCGAACATGGTGGTATTCATAGCCTCAGATCGCTCCAGCCATACGACTGGTCAGATCCTCTACCCAGATGGTGGTTACGTCCACCTCGATCGCTCCTATGGATCGCTGGAAAAAGAGTAATAGCTGGCCACGACTTCCCAACCCCTTTAAGACTAAAATAAATCATGACTGATTATTTCGACTCACGCTACCCATCTGTGGAGGCTCTCCGAACTCAAGCAAAGAAGCGCATGCCGGGCTTCGCCTTCGATTACCTCGATGGCGGTTGCTTCTCTGAGGTCAACCTCGCTCGCAACACGGCTGACATCCGCGACGTCCAGCTCAAGCCCTACTACCTTCGCGACTACAACGGAGCTTCGCAAGAGACTGAACTCTTCGGCGAGACCTATGCCGCCCCATTCGGCATGGCTCCGGTCGGTCTACAAGGCCTCATGTGGCCTAATTGCTGCGAGATTCTAGCCAAGGCATCCTTCGACCACAACGTCCCCTTCGTGCTCTCCACAGTCGGCACCGCGAGCATCGAAAAAGTTGCTGAC
>Ga0233403_10001175_pt1 | contig 12316 bp, 8 predicted proteins | sample Na_oxic_1_MG_FD_179866 | JGI IMG/M metagenome (GOLD analysis project Ga0233403, IMG submission 179866) | Seawater microbial communities from Saanich Inlet, British Columbia, Canada - Na_oxic_1_MG | ecosystem: Environmental > Aquatic > Marine > Inlet | place: Canada: British Columbia | collected...
TTTAACTTGTTTAGGAATAAGGTACTGCTTGGCTATATTAAACTTTTCATCCTCCGTGTATCCTGACAAACGAAGCACTTCCATCCGATCTAATAAAGGCGGCGGAATATTTAAAGTATTAGCCGTCGCAACAAACATGACTTCGGATAGATCATAATCGGCTTCTAAATAATGGTCATTAAAACTATGATTTTGTTCAGGATCAAGCACCTCTAGCAAGGCAGATGACGGATCACCGCGAAAATCCATTGACATTTTATCAACTTCATCCAATAAGAATAAGGGATTACGGACACCCACTTTGGATAAGTTATAAATAATCTTACCTGGCAATGAACCTATATAAGTACGACGATGCCCCCGAATTTCTGCCTCATCACGTACACCACCCAAAGACATTCGTATAAATTTACGATTAGTGGCATTCGCAATAGATTGACCTAAAGAGGTTTTACCAACACCAGGTGGCCCGACTAAACAAAGAATGGGGCCTCTCATTTTACTCACACGCAATTGTACCGCAACATATTCCAAGATCCGTTCTTTAACCTTTTTCAAACCATAATGATCTGCTTCTAAAACTTTTTCGGCTTCGGCAATATCACAACAAATTTTAGTACGCTTTTTCCAGGGCACTTTGAGCATTATATCAATGTAGTTACGCACTACAGTTGCCTCAGCAGACATGGGCGGCATCAATTTGAGTTTATTAAATTCTGCTTTAACCTTAGTTTTAGCCTCCTTCGACATGCCAGAAGATTCAATTTTTTTAGTCAGTTGATCAAAGTCATTGGGAACACCTTCTAGTTCTCCTAATTCCTTTTGAATCGCCTTCATTTGCTCATTGAGATAATGTTCTCGTTGGCTTTTTTCCATCTGATCCTTAACTCGTTTGCGAATACGTTTTTCGACTTTGAGTAAATCAATTTCTGATTCCATTAAGCCAATCAGATGTTCTAAGCGTTTTTGCACTTCAACGATTTCCAGTATTTTTTGTTTTTCATCCTGTTTAACCGCTATCTGAGCGGCAATCGTATCTGCTAAACGACTTGGATCATCAATACCCGATAGGGAATTAAGGATTTCAGGGGGTACTTTTTTATTCAGTTTGAGATATTGATCAAATTGCGATGTAATGGAACGTGATAATACTTCAATTTCTTTGTCTTCATTTATTTTGACCGATAACGGGATGACGTTAGCAGCAAATCCTTCATTTATATTTAGGAAATTAATAATTTTAGCCCGTTGTTCACCTTCAACAAGTAGCTTTATTGTGCCATCAGGTAATTTTAATAATTGTAAAACATTAGAAATGGTACCCATCTGATAAATATCATCCGCCTTGGGTTCATTATCTTGAGCATTTTTTTGGGCAACCAATAAAATTTGTCTGTTGTCTTCAACCAATGCCTTTTCTAGGGCAGAAATAGACATGTCTCTGCCTACAAACAAGGGAATAACCATGTTTGGATAGACAACAACATCCCGTAATGGGAGTACGGGTAGGATTCGTTGTGGATCCTCTATTATTTCTTCAGAAATTTTATCCATGGTGTTAATGGTTAACGGTTAACTCAATCTTCTAATTTTTAAAATATGATAGATCGGGTTAGCTTATCGCACGCTGCGCGATAACGTAACCCGACAAAGAGCTATTTTTGTTAAAAATAGTATTTCTAATGGTTAATGGTTAACTCAATGTTTTGGTTTAAAAAAAGCTTAAAGAAATACTATTTTGAAAAATAGTATTTCTAATACACCTATTTTAGTGATTAATTCTACTTCAACCATTAACCATTATCTGCTTCTTTTCATTTGTATATAAAATGAGTGGTTGATTTTTTCCCTCAATAACCGCCTCTTCAATGATAACTTTAGCGACATCATCACTCATAGAAGGCAGTTCATACATAGTATCTAACAAAACATGTTCTAAAATTGAACGCAAACCCCTTGCCCCAGTATTTCTTTTCATTGTCTTTTTAGCCACAGCTTGTAAAGCTTCTGGTCGAAATTCTAACTCTGTACCTTCCATCTCAAAAAGGCGAGCATACTGTTTGGTTAAGGCATTTTTAGGTTCCGTCAATATTTGTACCAATTGTTCTTCATTCAATTCTTCAAGTGTGGTGGAAACAGGCAATCGTCCAACCAACTCTGGAATCAAGCCATATTTAATTAAATCGTCCGGCTCCAAGGTATTAAGCAGTTGATTTAAATTTCGTTTATCTTCTTTATCTGAAACTTCGGCTGCGAAACCGATACCGCTTTTTTCAGAACGTGCCCGAATAATTTTTTCTAAGCCGGCAAAGGCCCCCCCACAAATAAATAAAATATTGGTGGTATCAATGGCAATAAATTCCTGTTTTGGATGTTTTCTACCGCCCTGTGGTGGGACGGAAGCCACCGTACCTTCAATTAATTTTAACAATGCTTGTTGTACGCCTTCTCCGGAAACATCTCGGGTAATTGAAGGATTTTCAGATTTCCTGGAAATTTTATCAAGTTCATCTATGTAAATAATAGCCGTCTGAGCTTTATCAACATCATATTCACATTTTTGCAACAACTTTTGTATGATATGTTCAACATCTTCACCCACATAACCGGCTTCCGTGAGTGTCGTCGCATCAGCCATTGCCAAGGGCACATCTAAAAACCGGGCCAAAGTTTCAGCTAATAAAGTTTTGCCACTGCCAGTTGGTCCAATCAACAGCACATTACTTTTAGCAATTTCTACATCATCATTTTTGGCATTGGTTTCCAAACGCTTGTAGTGGTTATATACCGCAACAGAAAGTACCTTTTTGGCATACTCTTGCCCAATCACATATTCATTTAAGTGTTGATTAATTTCCTCTGGCGTTGGCAACCGGTGATGAGTATCGCCTTCAGCCTTTTGTGGCGGTAGATCCTCTTTTATAATCTCATTGCACAAGTCAACACATTCATCACAGATAAAAACCGACGAACCTGCAATTAATTTGTGAACTTCATCCTGACTTTTGCCACAAAAAGAACAATAAAGCAAGCGTTCTGGCGTACCTGAATTACCTTTATTCTTATCCGCCATAGTCAATTTCCTATTTTGGTTAATGGTGTTAATGGTTAATGGTTAATGGTGGATACTTCATCATTAATTAATCATTAACAATTAATCATTAACCATTGCCTGCCGAGTGGATAAAACTCCATCAATGATACCATATTTCATTGCCTCATCAGCACCCATAAAATTATCTCGATCCGTATCCTTTTGAATCGTTTCTAAAGGTTGTTTCGTATGTTTAGCCAAAATAACATTCAGGCGTTCACGTACTTTTAAAATTTCACGGGCGTGAATATCAATATCAGTCGCCTGTCCTTGAAAACCACCCAAAGGTTGGTGAATCATTACCCGCGAATGGGGTAAACAATAACGCTTATCCTTAGCACCCCCTGCGAGTAATAAGGCACCCATGCTGGCGGCTTGACCAACCACTATGGTACTCACATCTGGCTTAATAAACTGCATTGTATCGTAAATCGCCAATCCCGCACTCACAGAACCACCAGGGGAATTAATATATAAATGTATATCTTTATCCGGGTTTTCTGATTCTAAAAAGAGCAATTGGGCTACGATTAAATTAGCCATATAATCTTCGACTTGACCGACTAAAAAAACGACCCGTTCTTTAAGTAGTCTAGAATAAATATCATAAGCCCTTTCACCACGGGCCGATTGTTCAACGACAACCGGCACTAAACCACCAGTTGCCTTTACTTCAGGATATTGTTTATCACTCATTGTTTTGCACTTGTCCCATGGCTGCCTTCTCCCATTACCAGGGTATAAAAATCCATAAGTTTTTCAGTTATTTTAGCTCTTTCTAATAGCCATGACACCACTTGGTTTTCAAGTACAATGGATTCGACTTCTTTTAAGCGTTGTTCGTCAGCATAATATTCTTCGATGACGGCTTCCGGGTCCTTATAAGTATAAGCAATCCTTTCAACCATTTGCCGAACTTGCTCCTGTTCTACTTTGAGCTCATGTATCTTGACTAATTCACCTATCAAAAATCCAAGTTTAACGCGATTTTGTGCTTCATCTTTAAATATATCGGTCGTTAAATTTTGATTTTTGAACTCCTGCTGCCGATTTTTTAACAATTGTTGTGCTTCTTGTTCTACTAAAGAAGGGGGGACTTCAATTGGATTTTCCTTTAAAAATGCGCCAAGTACTTGTTGTTTGAGTTTGATATCGGTCACATACTTTAACTCACGCTCCATATTTTGACGTGTTTCAATACGCAAAGTTTCAAGATTACCATCTGGCACCCCAAAAGATTTCACAAATTCAGCATCTATTTCAGGTAAGTACCCCGTAGTCACCTTTGATACATTGACTACAAAATGCACCGTCTGACCCGCTATTTCCGTATTACTATGATCTTTAGGAAAAGCTAAGTCAAATTCGCGTTCATCTCCTGTTTTTACATCCCTTAATTGTTCTTCAAAACCAGGCAAAATAAAATCGTTTTGCCCTAATGTCAGCGACGCTTGTTTGATTTCATGACCTTTAAAAGGCAAGCCATTGATGGTACCTACAAAATCAATAATAATCCGATCACCATTCGTTGCTGTTCGATCATCCACTTCAGTCCAAGTTTGACGCTGTTGACGTAGCCGATACAACATCGTATCAACATCAGCCTCAGTGATTTCAACCGCCGGTTTTTCAATGGCTAATCCATCTACATGCAGTGTGGTAATTTGCGGACGAATTTCAAAAGTCGCAGTGTAGGATAATCCTTGTTCAAGATTTTTGATATCACTGTTAAAATCAAAAATTGGCTTACCTACCAAGTCTGAGACTAAGTTTTCTTGCGTAAGAGCATCTGAAAAACTGGTATATAAGACTTCCTCAAGCACCTCTTGACGTACTTTTTGACCATATTTTTGTTCAATCACTCGTATAGGAACTTTTCCTGGTCGAAAACCATTAACTTTAGTTTTATGTGCCATCGTTTTAAGACGGCTTTTAACTTTGGGTGCCATAAATTCTTTAGACAACCCAATTGTCATACGACGCTCAACGGCACCGGTCATCTCTACCGACATTTGCATGTCTTATAACCCCTTGTTTAAACGTACCAATCAATTTTAAAATGAGAACAATCACTTTTGAGGTTTGTGAAAATCAAACGTTAATATTTAAGGGACAACGCTGAAAATAATATATGTAAAACAAATACTGTTTTTCAAAAAAATAGTATTTATGAGTTCTTTGCGTAAGTTATTTGCTGCTACATCCCTAAATGTTTTAATAACTATAGATTGGTGCGAAAGGAGAGACTCGAACTCTCACAGGATTTCCCTACTGGTACCTAAAACCAGCGCGTCTACCAATTCCGCCACTTTCGCTTACTTATCATTAATCGACTATACTTAACATTTTTTAAAATGTCAAGTTTTTTACCACATTATAACCGGATATAACGCTTAATTATTGGGCCGTGTAGGGATTGAACCTACGACATGCTGATTAAGAGTCAGCCGCTCTACCAACTGAGCTAACGGCCCTATTTTGGCTATATTTTATTTAATTATGGGCCGTGTAGGGATTGAACCTACGACATGCTGATTAAGAGTCAGCCGCTCTACCAACTGAGCTAACGGCCCCATTTATACTGCTAACAATTGAGTTTAAACCTGACAGGTTTCTCTCTAAAACCTGTCAGGTCTGTCGCTTTCATAAAGGCTCAAAATTTAATCTGAGTCCTTTGTCAAATGATGATATCTTTCCATCAACTCATCTCGAGTTTCTTCATGTTTGGGATCAGCCAGAATACAATCTACCGGACAAACATCCACACATTGTGACGTTTCATGATGTCCAACACACTCCGTACAGAGTGCCGGGTCAATAATATAAATTTCTTCACCTTGGCTAATCGCACCATTGGGACATTCAGGTTCGCACACATCGCAATTAATACATTCATCTGTAATGTAAAGTGCCATAAATAATTTTCCTAACTCAAAATTTATTCATCATCTATTAATTTTAACACATTTTTTGACAAAGTGCCGCATAAACATCTGGATGAACAAAGTCATCCACCGGACCCCCTAACGTAGCAATTTCCCTCACCAAACTGGAAGAAAGATAAGTATACTCGTTTGCTGGGGTAAGAAATATGGTCTCAATGTCCGGAATCAAGGTACGGTTCATACCCGCCATCTGAAATTCATATTCAAAATCTGACATCGCCCGAAGTCCTCGTACAATTACTTGTGCCCCACACTGTTTCGCAAATTTAGCCAACAAACTTTCAAAACCGCGTACACTGACATTATTTAATTTGGCCAAAACACTATTTGCCAAATCAATACGTTTTTTTAATGAAAAAGCAGGTACCTTGGAAGGATTAGCTGCAATTGCCACAATTACATGCTCAAATAATTTGGCAGCCCGTCTAATAATATCAGTATGTCCATTTGTAATGGGATCAAATGTACCTGGGTAAATAGCCGTTATTTTCATATTATTATTAATAATCCCAACATTTTCATTCAAAAATGTGGCGTGTTTTCAGCGCGACAACGAATATGGTACCTTGATAGGAACAGATAGTCAAGTTAAATTTCTATCATTCGATGCTCAAGATAATAATCATTGTGAAAATAAAAGTCAAGCTTTAATCTGTTATATATTTTATGATTTAAGATAACTTATTGATTTATATATAATTATTTTTTCAATAAAATCAAATATTGTAACTACTCAGCCTTAGCGTGTTAAAAATACTACTTTTTTTAAAAATAGTATTTCTTTTTCACTCTTCAGCAGCTTAGAAATACTATTTTTCAAAAGACTGTAATAGTCAAGATGATGTAAAATACATTAGAAATCCAATTTTTCCAAAAAATCGGATTTTTAATGAGTTCAGACTTCCTACAATTTAGCCTAAAAATGCGAATTTTTTTGATATCCAACATACACAAGTAGCGAATTTTTGGTTGTTTGGCAGAGAATAAACATCCAATTATCTCCTTAAAGCAAATAAAATCAAGGGGATAAATATTTATTTTTGGCTACCGTGTAGAAAGTTTGGAGTTAAGAATCATCAAATTTCTTTCACTCGATCTTCTAGTAGTTTTTTGTAAATCATTGATTTTAAAAGAAATATAATTTTAAACCTAAAAATTAAATAACTTTAAAAATCAATGAGTTGTATATTTCAGGACTCAAAAATAAAGCCTCACAAAGCAAAATAACATCAAAAACTAGAAGATCGAGTTTCAACAAAAAAAGCATGAGAACTCCGATTTTTCCAAAAAGTCGAATTTCTTCTTTAGGAATGATAATTAAATAAGATGAACCAATTCTCTTAAAAACTTTAATTATTTCAAAGATTTATATATAAAACATTCAAATTAAATAATTACCATTCCTTAGTGTCCAACATCATTTTGATGAAATTTTTTTCAAAAAACATTACTGATTTGAAATAGAATATTTCATAATAAAATGAAAGTTAACCAAAATTTATATGACATCATTTATTCATTAATTTAAAAATAGCTTATTCGCAAAATATTGAAAAATAGGAGTTAATAAAAAATGTTTGATAGAAAAAAAATACTACTAATAGGTCCTTATGGACAAGTTGGCTGGGAATTATGGCACAGCACACAACCACTAGGTGAAGTTATTATTGCCGGCAGAGGCTCGAATCAACAGCTACAAGCCCAGATTGATTTAGCAGAACCCAATTCGATTCGCCGTGTTATCCGTGAAATTAAACCAAACATTGTTCTAAATGCCGCTGCCTACACCAAAGTCGATAAAGCAGAGCAAGAATCTGAATTAGCTTATCAGATTAACGCTACAGCACCAGGTGTACTAGCCGAAGAATGCCTACGCCTAAAATCCCTGCTGATTCACTATTCAACTGATTATGTATTTGACGGAAGTCACACGAACTCCTACACCGAAATAGATGCCATCAACCCATTAGGCGTTTACGGAGCCAGTAAACTAGCCGGTGAACAAGCTATCACTGACATCGGAGGGCTGTATCTTATTTTACGTACCGCTTGGGTGTACGGGAAACGTGGTCAAAATTTTTTATTGACTATGCAACGCCTCGCAACCGAACGTGAAGAATTAAAAGTCGTGGCTGACCAAATAGGTGCCCCCACTTGGAGTCGCATGATTGCACAAGCGACGGCGCATATCATAGCTCAAATCTATTCACCACTTTATCAACTTGATGTTAAATCATTGACCGGTATCTATCATTTAACCAGTGCTGGGCAAACTAATTGGTACGAATTTGCTAAAGCCATCATAGCACAATCCAAAAATTCACCCAGGATACTACCCATCACGACTGCCGATTACCCTACTCCCGCTAAACGCCCTGCTTATTCGGTATTATCTAATGCCAAACTGAACCAAACTTTTGGTATCAATTTGCCCACCTGGGACCATGCATTGACATTAGTGCTTAATAACGATCAGGTACTGTAACTATAGATGTTCGCAGATGAAAAGGTACTTTTTGAAAAATCGTATGGTATAATAATGGGTTTGTCTAAAATTTACATTCAATGGTAACTGAAAACGACATGGAATACATACGAGGAAAACCCTAAGAACCGTTCGATACACGAGCCATTGTCAATGTTAAAGAGTATTTTGATCGCAATAAAAAAGAATTTGGGCTAACTGAATCCAGCGTTCAGCTTACAGCAGATGCCCTAAAAATAGGGGTATCAACGATAAAGAGAGTTATGACGGATTATCGGCGTGACCCTGTTATATAAACCACCTGAGCCCAAGGGACGACCAAACTATGCTATTGATTGTTCTCATGAAGAGACGATTCGTCATTTTATTCGTCAGGCTAATTCTACTTTGTCACATTAATAATTAAGTTATTGATTTTATTAGATTTATATATTTTCGGTCATTTTTAAAAAAACGATAAAAATCAATAGGTTATTTTGAATATAACAAAGTAGAACTAACCACAATGGGCAATATGTAACCTTATCAACAATTTCTGAACTGATTCGAGATAAAGAGCCAAAAGCTAATTTTCACTGTGCCACGTTAGCTAGAACGCTTGATCGTTGGGGATTTGAATTTGGTAGTAAAGGGAAAAGGTCTCAACACCTCAAGGAAAAAGACGAAATCATTGCGCTTCGTCAAAAATATTTACGGTGTATAAGAGCCAATAGAAATAACAAAGGATTACCCATTAAACCAGAAATCATTCTTACTGAGTCTTATGTTACCTAAAAATGGCAATTAAAAATTGAGAGTCTTTTTTCCCAAAAAATGTTTCAATTGACCTATAAATTGAAAGTTTATTCTTGATTATTAAGTTAAAAATAAGTTAAAAAATTGATTTTTCTCGTTCGATTTTACGGTTTTTTAACGGATTAAAACTATCAATCTAAAAAACGGACGCAATTATCCCTTATTCCTCTAAGGAATCAAAAAAATTGAGTTGGTTGAATTAGATCTTAAGCAAAGTTTAAGCTGGAAATCGAGTCTTCAATCTCCAGCCAACGTTCTTTAAACACATAATCTTTTGATCGTTATAAAATTAATTGACGTGCTCGACTAATCAATTTAGCTGGTACCTGAATAAGCCAAGCACGAATTGTGTTTGGTTCCTCATGAAAACAAGTTTTGGTATTCAGCCACATCATCCAAATCATTAGGTTATAAGCTTTCATTCCTGTTTGAAACAGGGCGGAATTGGCCCAAAAATCTTGAATTCTGATTGTCCCAGAGGCGAGATGATTTTTGCACCATTCAATTCAATTTTCGCTAGTTGATCGTTTTCCATAACATTTATGGATTTTCCAGGCACTGAGCTTCAAATTGGTAACATTAAAAAAAACTCGTACTGAGGCAGAGGAAATAGTGTTCTCGTTTCGGTTGCTAAATCAACTTCTTTTCTAATAGCAACAAATCGACATCCTTTTTGGAGGCCTTCACATTTATAGGTGAATTCACAGCTTTCAACTCCCTTTTGATCTCTCACTTTTTGCCATTTTTGCGACATTAAAAGACTCGTCAGGTTTCTCATTTTGACTTTAATGAGATATTCATTCTTTGTATCGAATAAAACCTCTAACAAAGCACCATTAAAAAAACCATTATCAGCATGAACAAACACCTTCCAAATTTAGTGACGGAAGACGAGAAAAACATTCTCTTATAAATTCAGGTGCCCCATTACCTGTATAGGCTTAACCAGTACGGAACTGGGGTGGTGAAAAAGAAGCCGCTAATAAACAGAAAAGTGATCCCATTTTTATTCCTATTTAATAGTTGCTAGCATTTCAATTTTTTTAGCTTGTACTGATGAACCAATATTTTCCTTGCACCAATCAAGTACTGCCTTAGTTGGAACGGTTTCCATCGCTTTTTTCACGACTTCAGAGGTCGTTGTAGAAACGATAGCAGCTATTCCCAAAATTAATCCGGTCAATCCACTTTTAGCTTGGTCTTGTTCTAGCCGTTTCTGTTTCCCAAAGACGGATTCAATGACTTCACTGCTACCTAATAACCGTTCTGAAGAATGAGCTTTAGAACCTTGTTCTTTCACAAATTCAATCAATTTTTCCCGAACTTTTTGAGTTCTGAGACTTTTTGGTCCAGGTAATTGTTCTTCTAATTGTTTAGAAAGTTCAGCCTGGCTTTGTTGAGTTAAACCTTGTTTTTTAACAAAATTTTCAACACAGGTCACCTCATTAATTAGCTCATTCCATTCTTCTATATTTTTCCGATAATCCCAAAGCCAAGCTAACTTTTCCGTTAATTTGTCCGGTTTATTTTCAATTTGGTCAAGAAATTTCAATTGTTCACATCCCCATTTAACCAGCTTATCCGCATTCATATACCTAGATTTCGTTCTTTGATTAGGTGGACAATGGTGTGCTAAAGACGTTTGTTGAAGCTGTTTTTTAGTTTGTGAGGCCATACTTTTAAACTGACGCCAAGCTTCTTCATTTTGAAGTTCTCCTTTGAGTATGGTAGCTGTTTTATGTTTGATATCATAAATATAGCTAGTTTCTTGATGCTGGTTGCAGAACCGTTCAATACCCGCTTTTAAATCCGAACCCTGATCAGCAACAATAACTCTTGGCACCCCCGTTTTTACAATACTTTCTTCTAGTTGCTCATAGACGATCTCTCCATTTGATTGAGTCACTGGTAACAAATTAATGGCTTCCATATCTTCATGTTTCAAACATTTACCGGCAGAAGGTAAATCACTAAGGCGTATTCTTCGATCACAAAACCTTTTTCACAACCCAATTGAATGGTATGATCCACTATCCAAACCCAATCATTTCCTTTGGTTTTAGGACGAGTTAATTTATAATAACCGAGCCTCAATAACCATAACCGACCCGAATACCATGAAGCTATGTTTAATGGAAGCCCTCAAAAATTTTTCACGACTTCCAAATTTTTAACTCCACCACGCAAACTTGATGCTGCTGATAAAACAAAAGAGAAAAATAACATCATATGTCCTAGAGAATATTTATGATTAAATGGAATTATTTCAAACTCTTTAATATTACCTAAAAATGGCAGTTAAGAATTGTGAGTATTTTTTTAACTTAGTTTAAAAATTTCTGACTTATTTTCTCAATCATTGAGAAAATTTTCCCAAAAATAATTTTATCAATTCGTCAACATGAAGAAAAAAACCTAAAATCGTTCCATTTTCTTCTCAAAAAATCAAATAATTATCTTATTCTAAAATTTAGACGTAACAATCCCCTCTCCCTTTTAGGAAGAAAAAAAATGAACCGGCTAAATTAACTTAACTTAAGCGAAATTCAAGGTAGAGATTGACTGTTCAATTTCTAACCAACGCTCTTTAAACACATAATCTTCTGAAAGAGTTAAAATGAGCTGACGTGAACGATGAATCAATTTGGCTGGTACCTGAATCAGCCAAGCTCGAATCGTGTTTGGCTCTTCATAAAAATGGGCTTCAGTATTAAGCCACATCATCCAAACCATCAAATTATAAGCGAGAATGGTGGTTTGAAAAATGGCTGAATTAGCCCAAAAATTTTGAGTTCTTATGCTTCCAGAAGCCATATGGTTCTTGCACCATTCGATCCAATTTTCGCTCGCCTTCCGTTGTCCATAACACTTATGGATTTTCCAAGGACGGAGTTTTAAATTGGTAACATAAGCAAAGAATTCGTACTGTGGAACCGGAAATAACGTTTTGTTTTCAGAAGTTAAATCAACCTCTTTTCGGATCGCGACTAATCGACG
>Ga0233403_10001176_pt1 | contig 12312 bp, 7 predicted proteins | sample Na_oxic_1_MG_FD_179866 | JGI IMG/M metagenome (GOLD analysis project Ga0233403, IMG submission 179866) | Seawater microbial communities from Saanich Inlet, British Columbia, Canada - Na_oxic_1_MG | ecosystem: Environmental > Aquatic > Marine > Inlet | place: Canada: British Columbia | collected...
TTGTGGCAAATGGGCGCGTCAAAAGAGAGATTTTGAGTCCTGCGCCAAAGGGCAATAGATGGATATGCGGCGCGGCATCGGCTGAGACTTCTTCCAGATGACTTGCCCCACCGCCTATTTCTGAATGCAGCGTCACCATTGAGGATAAGCTATTAATGGCTTCGACAACTTGGGCTTGGGCCTTTTGAGGAATGACGACGCGGTTGCCCATAATTTCCATGATCCGCAAGTGTTCTTCAGTCACTTCAACCAATTTTATGCGAGTCGGCGTTTCCTTAAAAAATTGGATGCCTTTTTGTTTGTCGATGGCATGAGAAAAGGCGATGGCGATTTTGCCAGTCTTTTGTTTGGTAATAAGCAGTTCCGGTTTGTCTTTGACGACTTCCACTGGAACCGTGGTATCAGCCCAAAATAATAAGGGATGCCCCGTTAGGGCGGCCAGCACTTTTTGGCTAAAAACATAGTAGGTTTCTTGATAATAGCCGTAATTTTCGTGTTCTTCTCGAATAAATGAACAGATTTTGATGTCTTGAGTGGTAAAATAATCAAAGGTATCAATTTCTTTATATAACCGTTTTAAGGCGATTGGGCGACCTTTTGTCCAGTTGCCTTTTGGGCTCAGTTTTTGTTCTCGCGGTTTGAGTTCAAAGGAATTGTATTTTTCATTCACGGTGAGAAACCAAACGAGGCGGGAGGGTTTTTCAATGGCAGGGGCTTGAGTTTGTGGTTTATCCAAGCCAATCAAGCCATTTAAGACACGTTGCCAACTTTCCATCGGTTGAATCAATTTGGCGATAGGGAGCTTGGTTTGCAGTTCGGATTCCCGCTTTTTCTTGTCCAATTGCGTTAATAATTCAGCGGCTTCTGTTGCCAGCCAGTGGTAGCCACTTTTTTGGCCTTGTTTGAGTAATCTCTCTAAAAAACCGGTGGCCTTTTTTGCCCTATTTTTGTCTATCCAAAAGAGAACCCAGATTTTAATCAAATCGCTGATCGCATAAGCGATTCTGTCAGGAATATAATCGTCTTTGATCTTATCGGCCGCACTCACACTGCCTTTTTGTGCCAGTGCAAAATGTTGCAAGCTGTCATAAGCGCCCTTCATTGGGTGAAACTTGGATTTCTTGGCCCATTGACTGGCATATTTCGAGGCCTTTTGGATATTGTCAGCAGTATTCGTGCCCAACAAGGCGAGCAGATAAAAGGGCCAAGCTGTGGTGGAAACCGTTTCTCCCTCTCCTTTTTTCAATTTCAATGCGGTTTCATAATGGGCAATCGCTTGTTCGTTTTGCAGGGCTATGAAATCCAGCCAGCCTTGCAAAGCAAACATTTCCGCCGTTTCCTGAAGCGCAATCAGTTTTTGAGCTTTGCCAAAGTCACCGCGCAATATCCATTGTTCTGCCAGCATGATTTGTAAGCGTGGGTTAGATTCATTTTGCGCGAGGGAAAAGACTTTTGATTGAGATTCAAGACTATGTTTTGATTCATCCATGATGGCTATCAGAATATCTGTGAGCAATTCTTCAGACAAGGAAGTGAGCCAGGTTTCGTTAAAAGGATTGCAACAGATTTTGACATAAGGGTGGCCGCCATGAGCGTCTGGTTCGTATCTTTTGATCAGTTTTCGGACAAGAGGGATATCCTGCCGATAAAAGCTAATACGAATTTCTCGTAGTAAATTAGCACATTTCTCTGGAAAAGGAATGGCTTCTTGAACGGCCAAGGCAATCTCATCAAAACGCTGTTCTTGTATGGCTTTTTGCGTTGCGATTTCCACAAATAATTCGTGGCACTGTAAAGTGGGCGTTCCCATTTTCTGCACAACGATGACAGGTTTTAATTTCTCCATAAAGGCATCAAGTGTTTGCGTGGCAAAGTGTTTGCCACTTGGATGATGAATATTCAGTTTGCGTAGACAAGCAATCAGAGAAGTACGCGACACTTTCTCATAAGTCACTGAGAGTACATGAATAATGGATTGTTGCAGGGGAGACAATTTGTCATAAGCGGTTTTGAGTTGTTTGAGTTGTGTTGTTTTGGATTGAGTCATATAGAGTTTGTTTCCTTTATAACCTAGTTGTGGGCCGTTTATTGATGAGGTATTATAGCGTTTCCCGATCTCATGACGTACAGTTATATCAAGAAAATAGAACCGCAAAATAACAGGCATTCCGATCAGGCTGCAAAATAACATGCACTCCAAGAGGGCCGCAAAATAAATTTTGCACTCCAATATACGCAATTTGAATGTGGATTTTTGAATGCAAGGGGTAGGGATTAAAAAAGAAATAAACGCAAAAGACGCAAAAGGCGCAAAAGGCGCTATTATAAAAACCTTGCGTCGTTTGCGCCTCTTGCGTTATTTAAATACTGATTTTTTAATCTGCGTTAATCAGTTCAATCAGGCCATAATCTGCGTTCTATCACCGTGTTAGTGCCATGAATAACTGGGGCAATTTTTCGGGTAGCCGTTCTAATTTGTCAATCACTGTGTAGTTGTTAGCGCCAAAAATATTGGCCACGTATTCGTCTGCATTGGGATCAAGGGTGATGCAATATGTGGTAATACCTTTGCTATCTAATTCGTTGACGGCTATATGGGTATCCTCTTTCAGGTAACGGGGATCTTGTACGTCGATATCTGATGGTTCGCCGTCGCTGAGTACCAGCAATAATTTTTTCTCTTCACGGCGCTGTTCAAGATATCGCCCTGCGTGCCGCAGGGCGGCACCCATTCGAGTTGAATAGTAGGCTGTCATGGCGGCTAACCTGCCTTTAGGGACTTCGTCCCAACCTTCTTTGAAGCCTTTGAAGTGGGTGTAACGCACTTCGTGCCGGGTATTCGATGCGAATCCGCCTATGGCAAAAGGATCGCCTAATGCTTCTACGGCCCAAGCCAGCATGGAGACGGCTTCTTGACTCAGTTGCAATATACTGGTTTCGCTCCCTTCTGGTGTGTCGTTGATGGATTGTGAGAGATCGAGCAATAGCAAGACTGCGATATCCCGTCCATCTTTGACGTGGCTCTGTTGAATACGGGTATCGGGTATACTGCCGGCGCGGAAGTCTGTCATGGCGCGGATGACGACATCCAAATCTAATTCGTCTCCTTCTTCTTGATAACGCACCCTTTTTCGTTGTTGGGGCTTGAGTAAATCGACTATCTTTTTCAAACGCTTGGCCAATAAATAGTGTTTCTCTAACAGTTGATCAATCACATTCGGATCGCCGGGAGACTGAATGGCCTCGTACACCGTAGCCCAGTCGGGACGATAGCTTTGAATCTGATAATCCCATTCTGGATAGTGTTGGGGGGGCAAAATGTCTTCGTCTGGCGAATCATCATTTTTAGGATTGCTTGCCCCATGATCAGAATGAAAGTCATCCTCGTCTTCGGTATCTTCTAGAAACATCCATAAATAGCGATTATCGTCCCGATAACTCACCTGCGTATCTTCAAACCAGACTTTTGGTTTACGGAAACTGTGGTTGTAAATCTTTGCTAAGTAGGCGACACCCAGTTCGGTGCTGATAGCGGTGTTATACGGATCGTCAGCCATACGTTCGTGGAATCGTGCAACGTATTCCAAAACCAGTGGATCGGTATAGGGATGTTCTGGATCCAATAAGGCACGAGAAAGCATGGTTAGCTTATGGCGAATGCATGCATAGTCTTCTGGACAATCGCCCTCTTTTGGCACGGGATGGAGAGACATCCATAATTTTCGTAGGCCTGGGTAACGCTGGATCGCTAAGGTTTCTACGCGCGCATCTTCAAAGGTTTCTACCGTTAAGTGCTGAAAACTACTGAAATTATCGGCCAAATAGGGTTTAGACCAGAGTTTGTGTGCCATCATGTGGGTAATCATGGCCCGATAACGGTCGATACCTTTCACACCGTTCAGATCGTCGTAAACATCAGGCAGATGGAAACCGAGTTTGTCTAAGTGGGGCTGCGGCTGACGGAGCAGATCAAAGGCTAAGGAATAGGGCCTAAAATCCATGGGCCTGTCCCAAAAGGCACGTAGATATAAGTTCAGTTTCCGCTCTGAATCAATATAAAGTGTTCCATGACGCTCTCGCTGGAGTATGGCGTGTGCATCTGCTGTTTGTAAACTGAAAAAATCAGGAAAACGATGGGGCTGATCGCGATAAGCGCGTATGCCATAGTTGATCCAGCTTTTCAGGCCGCCCAGACTGAGTTGATTGAGCAGATAAATGATTCTACCGAGCAAAGGCACTAAACCATCCTTGGCCTCATCAGCCATCTTTTCGACCATTTCTAGCCATTCACGCAGCAATTGCGTGTCATTCAGACGGCGGGCTACGGCGGGCAAGGTGGACAGAAAAGGATTGATAGCCGGGCCAATGAGTTGGCTAGAGAGGGTTTCAGCCAGATTCGCCACTTCATAAATAATGCTTTCGTCGGTTAATCGCACCACTTCTGGCATCCCTTCTAATAGCAGCAGCACCAATTCAGTCCCTCGACCGAGACTACACACTCTGCTCGCACTGTCCAACCAAGCTTCTATGCCCTGATGGGTCATAACACTTTGGGCTTCGCATAAACATTCATCAAAAATATCATCGATATTTTTAAGGCTGCAACGCAGCTTTTCGCGGTACTCTTGCAGTTCGGGGTTCATAGCAATCTGCCTCTATCCGAAAATCATTTCGACTGCATTCTCTAAGGTAGCACGGATGTCAGGATCATCTGTGAGCGGACGAACCAAAGCCATTTTACAGGCCTCAATCGGTTCAATGCCAACTTGAATCAACTGCCCTGCGTAAACGAGCAGACGGGTAGAAATCCCTTCATCCATACCATGTCCTTTCAGGTTACGGGCACGGTGTGCGATTTGCACCAGTTTACCGCATTGTTCGGTATCCAAGCCCGTCTCTTTAATCACAATTTTGGTTTCGGTGGTTTCGTCAGGATAGTCGAAATCAAGCGCGGTAAAACGTTGTTTCGTGGATTGCTTGATATCCTTCATCAAGCTTTGATAGCCAGGATTGTAGGAGATAACTAACTGGAAATCAGGATGGGCAGCAAGCAATTCACCCTTTTTATCCAAAGGCAACATACGGCGATGATCGGTGAGTGGATGGATGACTACCGTCGTATCCTGACGTGCCTCCACCACTTCATCAAGATAGCATAAAGCACCGATACGAGTCGCGACGGTAAGCGGGCCATCTTGCCAACGGGTGCCATCCCGATCAAGCAGAAAGCGGCCTACCAAATCAGAGGCTGTCATATCTTCATTACAGGCTACCGTGATTAAGGGTTTCTGTAATTTCCAGGCCATGTATTCCACGAAGCGGGTTTTGCCACAACCGGTAGGGCCTTTAAGCATGACTGGCAAACGCCGTTGATAGGCTGCTTCGTATAAAGTGACTTCATTGCCAATCGACTGGTAAAATGGTTCTTCTGTAATGCTGTATTGCTCTTTGTCAAAGGCTGGGGTAGTCATAATGGGTTACCTTGTGTCAAGGGGATTTTATGATTGTGAAATGAGGAACAATTTGTGTAACTGTTTTAATAAGCACGCTAGATAAATCAATGATTTAGGTGCAATATGAGAGATTGATAGGATTGGGGAAATTATTTTTCAAATAACGGATGAAAATTGTAGGGGCGAACCTGCGTGTTCGCCCAGGGCAGACACGCACCTGGGCAGACACGCAGGTCTGCCCCTACAAACCCAACGTCATGACGGGGATTGGGGGGGCTTATTTATGTACGCCCAATTTTTCACGCCAACCCGGATATATCTGGTCGGCATCAGCAGAAAATGTCTCGAAAGCACCGCGCAATTCCTGATGTTCCTTGGCATATTCAATGATATCAACCCCTTGCATCCAAGCATCGCGTGCTTGACGTAAGGACTTAGCACCTGCGACACCGCCTTCTTTGTGACCGAATGCGCCACCACCTGAAGTCTGGATCACGTTACAATGTCCCAAGTTATCAAAGAAGCCTGGCAAACGCAGAGCGTTCATACCACCGGAAATGATGGGCGTGGTCGCCTTCATGCTCTGCCATTCTTGATGGTAGTAGAGACCCTCGGCCGAATCCTGCTCCAGCATGTAAGCAAGCAGTTTATCAGCAGGATCGCCCTCCATTTTGCCATAGCCCATTGTGCCAGTGTGAATGCCTGATGCACCTTGCAGACGTGACATTTTCATGTGTACTAAGGCGTTGTAACCACGTTTGGCCTGAGGCGATGTGACCGCGCCATGACCTGCACGATGATAGTGCAAAAACTGGTTAGGGAAGTAGCGTCGGCAGGTGGTAACTGCCATAGGGCCACCCACATAGCCGTCTACAAGAAAAGCCACATGATCGGCAAATTCGCCGAATTCCTCCAAAATGTACTCGCCACGGTAAATCATTTCAAATGGATCATCGGCAGTAATATTAGCAGAGAAAAGCTTCGCCTCACCGGTTTCATCCTGAGCGCGTTTCAGAGAATCCACGATCAGTGGAATGGTTTCTCTCGTCGGAGCAAACACTTGGTTGCCTTGGGGCTCGTCATTCTTGATAAAATCACCGCCCAACCAGAATTGGTAACAGGCATCAGCGAATGGCTTCGGACGCAGGCCCAACTTAGGTTTGATGATGGTACCGACAACCATACCACCGTTATTTAAATCTCTGCCTAACACCCGCCACATATCCACGATATTCATGCTAGGGCCATCGAACAGACGCAGATAGCGTGGTGGCACGTAAAAGTCAAGCATTTTGGCATATTCCACATCGCCCATGCCTTGGTTGTTGCCGATAGTCAAAGTCAGGAAGGACACCATCATGGCGCGGCCGTCTTTCATGTTGCGATCAAACAGGCCGAGAGGATAGGCAATCTTCATCAATTCTTTGGCTTCATCGATCTCATAAACAAGGGCATCCACTCCCTTGGTAAAATCGTCAGTGGTACACACATCCACGTTGGTGCCAGTGGAGGATTCAGCCGCAAAATGAGCCGCCGTCCCCAGATAGTCAAAAAACCCCTCTTTTGGCTTCATCAGGTAGGCGCACAATACATGGTTACCACCCTTAATCAGCTCTTCTTCGTTCAATTTCAGATCGGCGTAACGGTTCGATTGGTCAAGTGCCATAATTAATTTTTCCCCTTTAAGTTAAAAATGTGTAAGTAGCGAGTACAAATCGCGCGGTGGGCATTTTACACTAAATGAACTATAAATAAAAATTAAAAATCTATAGTCGAAGTGTGAACGCAGATATGATTATTATATTTATATGCACAAAATCAACTATAAATAAAATAAATAGTTTTTATTATGAGTTTAGTCAATAATCTATATTAAAATAAACAACCGTGTCATTTTGAATTGAATCAATGAAAAATCAATGCGTTATAAAAAGAGACTGCAAAACGGGTTCATGTTCACTTTTTACTTATGTTCATTTTTGCCGTTTTCATTAATTAAATAAATTAATATAACTCGGTTACGATTACAGCGAGCATTCTACACAAGATATTCTATAAATAAAAATCGACAATTTAGATTAAAGTTATAGATTATAGATTATAGAGTACAACGAATTGAGATTTATTTTGCAACAGCTTTTCGTTTGCTGTTTTCGTTCCAAATTTATTTTGCGTTAGTCGCTTTCAATAAATAAGCCTAATGAGTTCATTGTTCATTTTTTATTTTGGCAGCATGAGCATTCCACACAACAGATTCTATTTATAAATAAAAATCGACAATTTAGATTAAAGTTATAGATTATAGATTATAATCAATTTTTTTTTAGACACAAAATGTGCTATCAATAAAAGTCGATAGTTGAGTATTATAGTTATAGGTAAAATACTATGAATAAAACCAGTTCGGATTTTCTGATCCGCCACGTAACATTACGTCAGTTACAAATCTATGAAGCGGTTGTTCGACTGGGTGGTTATTCTCATGCAGGTAGATTGTTGCATTTAACACAACCGACTGTTTCAATGCAACTCAAAAAGCTCAGTGAAACCATTGATTTGCCATTGCTAGAGCAAGTCGGCAAAAGAACACACCCGACAGCTGCGGGCCGTCAAGTTTATAAAACGGCCTGCAATATTCTTGAACAGTTATCCGATTTAGAAAATACAACAGCAGAGCTTAAACAAGTGGTTAAGGGCAATTTACAAATTGCCGTTGTGACGACTGCCAAATATTTTATGCCCTATTTGCTTGGCGCATTTCTTGATCAGCACCCGCAAGTTAAGCCCAGTTTAACGGTTGGCAATAGAGCCTTGGTTTTGGAACGTCTACGCTGTAATCAGGATGATCTGCTGATCATGGGGCAAGTGCCTGACAATTTGAAGGTAGAAGCGCACCCTTTTTTGCATAACACGCTAGTCGTGATCTCGCATCCCGATCATCCATTAGCGCAAAGCCGCGAGATTCCGCTAGAATACTTGAGGAAGGAACGTTTTTTGGAACGTGAACCGGGTTCAGGTACGCGCCTATTAACGGAACGATTGTTTGCCGAACAGGGTTTTTCAATTGAACCTTATATGGAACTCGGTAGCAGTGAAGCGATTAAACAAGCTGTGATGGCAGGATTAGGCATAGCGGTGCTATCGCTACATAATTTGCGATTGGAACTGAATGGAGGGCACTTGGTGATACTGGATGTCGAAGGCTTTCCCTTGCAACGCCAGTGGTATGTGGTATACCTGAAAGGCAAGAAACTGTCATTAGCGACTCGCACCTTTATCGAATTTATTCGAGATCCAAGTCATCATAAATTACCCTTGATGGCATCTATTTAATCAATCAATAATTTGTGACTCGATGATCAAATGTAGGGGGCCGGTAACGTGTTTTTGTTGCCCACTAAAGTTTGCACTCATAAGGGCATGGCTATTATCAATGTTCAATTGTTAATATTTAATTCTCTTCACAACACGACAAATATCCATGATCTATTATCAACAGCCCTCTTTATATATAATTAATAATTAATAAAAACTAATCAGCGTAAATCATGACAATCAGTGCAATCAGCGTTCTATCATTGGGTTTTAGAGTGTGAAGAAAGGGATTGGGTTAGGAAATTGGGGAATTTTATTCTTGCATTAAAATAGATAATCAAGTATATAACGCAAACCTTATGAGAGAGAACAAGAGAGGAAAAGCGATCAAGATATGAATGCTTTTAAAATCAATAAGTTAGAGACTTAAAAACCACATTAACAAATAATTTTTAAAGTGCAAATATCTTAAAATGCTTTTATTTTCAAAAACTTATATTGAAATCTCTTATAAAGCTTAGTACAACAGATCAGGGGATTGAACGGATTGATTCTTTCGTGTTTTGAGGGGAACAATGAGACGCGAGGCAGAGCAAATCTACAAATACCCGCTGACTGGAAATACTCCCTCTCACCAATCCGTTCAATCCCCTGATCAGTTGTACTTGTCTAGTGGATTTTTTTCTCACGCAAAGCCGCAAAGACGCTAAGAATCCAGATTTGGCACCTTTGCGTCTTTGTGGCTTTGCGTGAGCATAAGATTTTCAAAAGCGGGATTGATCTATCTAAATTAAATCAACACTATAAGCGGTAATTGGCGCATCGGAACCATCATCAAACTCTATTCCGGCCCCAACGCCTATTCGTGCAATCGCTTCTGCTTCCTCAAACTGATCGTATGCCGCATACATCGCGCCCAGTGCATAGTCGCTACCTGAACCGATTGACCAAAATTTTTGGTACTCATCAATTTCCCGTAAACTGAATACGCCAAAAATGCCGTAGGGATTCGCAATAAACAGAGCCATTTGGCTAGACTCATAAGGATCGTCATCATCGTCTTTCGGATTGAGAAAATACTTATTTTTCAGACGCGGATGGAGTTTACGGAAATATTCAAAAATAGCCAGTCGATTTTTAAAACGGGGCATTTTTTTCGTTTTAGAGAAAATACTTTCCACAACATGATGATGAGCTGCACTGCCCACAATACCAATATAATTATCACCAAACAGCTGTATTTTGTCTGGTTCAGCCACATAAGCGGCCCGTTGCCAGCGACTGCCAAAGCTTGTTAGCGTCTCCGCAGCAATACAAGCCTTCCCATTTTTCTTCACGACAACCAATGTTGACATTTTGACTCCATTTTAGATTTTGAGCATTTTCAAGAAATTATTATTGAATAGGGCAACCACAAGGGATTGCCCCTACCGACGTGTTCTCATTATTGAATTAATTCAATGCGATAAGAGGTTATTGGCACAGCAGAACTGGCATTAAACTCAATACCCGCTTCGACTCCGCATTTTGCAATCGTTTCTGCTGAATCACTCTGTTCGTAGGCCGCATATAGGGCACCAAGGGCATACCGATTACCTGAGCCGATGGCACAGAATTTTGAGTATTCAAACACTTCCCGCAATCTGAATACGCCAAAAATACCATAAGGATTCGCGATAAACAAAGAGAATTGACTTGATTCATAAGGTAGTGTTACATTTTTATGTTTCGGGTTGAGAAAATAGTCATTTTTCAAAATAGGCTGCAGCTTGCAAAAAAATTCAAAAATCTCTTGTTTAGTTTGAAAATGGGGAAGCGGTTCGATTTGAGAAAAAAGACTCTCCATAACCAAATAGTGGGCTGAATTGCCAACAATACCGATATAAGCGTCACCGACACATAATATTTATTTGAGAATGACTCAAGTATGTCGCAAGTTGCTTCTGATGCCAAAAACGATCCATCGTATCTGCCGCAATACAAGCCACCCCGTTTTTTTTGACAACGACTAATGTTGACATCTCGTTTTTCAGTTATCAGTGTTCAGTGTTCAGTTATCAGTCATCAGTTATCAAGGCCTTGATATTCAGTATGTTCAAGGCCAACTTATGTATCTGACAAACTAGTGCAGGAGAGCGGAAATATCCAGACCACCCAGCCACTCAGCCAACAGCTAAAGCAGTTGTCTAAAAGCTCAAGTCACCTAAAGGTGACTAACATGGTGCCTGAAAAAAAGCGCAAATTATATTTAGCGAAGCCTACCTTCTGTTTTTGCTCCAGTGAATAGATACAATGTAGTTATATAAAATGATTCTAAAAAGTGCAATTGTGTGGATGTAGTCACCTTTAGGTGACTTAAGCTTTTAGACAACTGCTTTAGCTGTTGGCTGGGTGGTCTGATCATTTCCGCTTTACTGCACTAGAGTTGTGCTTTTTTTATCTTTGAATTGCAAACTAAAGTTGGAACGAAAACCTAACTAGAATTGGAGTTCATACGCAGTAATTCGCTGTGCGAGATCAACTTTAGTTTGAATGTGGAGTTCATACGCAGTAATTCGCTGTGCGAGATCAACTTTAGTTTGAATTCAATTTTGTCTTCAATAATTCATTCACCTGCGCCGGATTCGCTTTACCCTTTGACGCTTTCATTACCTGTCCGACAAAAAAACCAAACAATTTGTCTTTACCAGCGCGATAGGCTTCCACTTGTTTTGGATTCTTAGCCACAACTTCATCAACAAGTTGTTCAATCGCGCCACTATCCGTGATCGGTTTCAAACCGCGTTTCTCAATAATGCTATCCGCTTCGCCTTCACCCTTCCACATCGCTTCAAAAACCGTTTTCGCGATTTTACCCGTAATCGTTTTATCGCTAAGACGACGCAACATGCCCGCCAATTGAGTCGCGCTGATTTTCGAATCGCTAATCTCCAAATTGTGCTTATTCAATAAACCTGTCAAATCACTTATCACCCAATTAGCACATAATTTCGCCTCACTACCTGACGCTTTAACCGTTTCTTCAAAATAATCAGCGAGTTCACGGCTGCCTATCAGCGTACTGGCATCATAAAGCGACAAGCCATATTGCTGCATAAAGCGTTGTTTTTTATCATCGGGTAATTCTGGCAACGCTGTTTTAATCTCTTCTAAAAAGGCAGGCTCAATCACTACTGGCAATAAATCCGGATCGGGAAAATAACGGTAATCATTCGCCTCTTCCTTGCTACGCATTGGGCGCGTTTCATTTTTATCCGCATCATACAAACGGGTTTCTTGAACGACTTTACCTCCACTTTCGATGACATCAATTTGGCGTTCAATTTCAATATTGAGGGCACGTTCAACAAAACGGAAAGAATTGAGATTCTTCAATTCCGTGCGCGTACCCAATTCTTCTTGCCCTAAAGGGCGAATTGAGATATTCGCATCACAACGAAAAGAGCCTTCTTGCATATTGCCATCGCAGATATCTAAATAGCGCACCAAGGTATGCAGTTTTTTCATATAAGCAATCGCTTCCTTGGGGGAACGCAAATCGGGC